>Ga0160422_10001413_pt1 | contig 15039 bp, 10 predicted proteins | sample Fk160mmetaG_FD_108192 | JGI IMG/M metagenome (GOLD analysis project Ga0160422, IMG submission 108192) | Marine microbial communities from the Central Pacific Ocean - Fk160115 60m metaG | ecosystem: Environmental > Aquatic > Marine > Oceanic > Photic zone | place: The Central Pacific Ocean...
CATCGCACTCGAAATGCTGAACGATGGTTCGCTTCGGGAAATGTTTGATGCTGGAAAAACCAAAGATGATGGCGGTTGCTGCGGTAGCTGCTGAGAACATTCAAATTCCCATCGCACACACGGAACTTGATATAAACCAACTAAATTTTAACAGTTGATATGGAAAAGTGGAGCGAGTTCATCGTTTCCGTTTTTGTAATATGTTTAGTATTCACAAGCTCCTCATACCTATTAACCAATACCATCGGCAAGGAAGAATCACTTACATCGACTCGGTATAGTTTCGTCTATGAGGCAATAGATCACATCGACGAGGACAACAAGTTGAGTGTAGTGGGAATTGGCTCTTCTATGATGGAGCAGGCCTTTGATGGAAACTGTATGGCAAATAACTCAAATAGTGATATCGCATTCTACAACTTAGGAATGCCTGCCTCAAGATCATATACTGATATGATGATGATTCCAAGACTCTCAGCATCTTCTGTCGATCTAGTAATGATTGAAGTAGGAGTGAATTTGTTGTTCAAGATGGATTATGAAAAAGAAAACGTTGGAGAGGATCCTGATCATTATGTCGAAATGCGACTACGAATTGGTACGATGATGCAAGAAGAACGAGATAAGGGCGAATGGGTTGATATTATTCTACCAGAGCACAAAGAATGGCTCGACTTAAATTCAATCCAACGAGCTGAAGACCTCCGTTATTACACGCAAGTAGGCTTAGAAAACCATTTGCGATCCTATGCAGCGAGCCTCTACGATGTTGGCCTTACTCCAAAGAAGATTCCTTCTCCCAACTCAGATGAATACGATGATTATCTCCGAACGCCGATAGGTGCTTGGGCAAATTCAGGGATTGACTTTATGACAAAGGAAGAACTTGACCAGTACAACGAATCTCTCAAATCAGGTTCGAGTTATCGCCCTTTTGCAAATGGTACAGCAAATCATGAAGCATTATTCTACGAAGTTGAAACTCTTCTTGCAGCAGGAAAGCAAGTTGTTATCGTCACTCTACCTCACTACAAAGAGGTCTACAAACATCTGGATGAAGGTCAGTGGGATGGATTTAATGAAACCTTACAAGATTTAGGAGAATATGATGTCTCTTTCCTGAATTATACGTTCGATACGTCATGGCAATACTACCATTTTCGTGATCGTAACCATCTGGATTCGGATGGTAGGAAAGAATTCTGCAAGAGAGTGGCCCCAGAAATAGAACAATTGTTGGTGAGTTGATGGATTTCACCACTCCATCGTATTACGGGATTTTTCTGCCTGTTATTCTCTTAATCGCATTCAATTTGAGGCGGAAATCTCTGAGAAGTGAAACAATAAGTTTGCTCGTATTCAGCTATATCTTCTTCTGGTATTCCTCAGGCTGGTATGTGATATTACTCTTGATTTCAACATTGACCGATTGGGTTGTCGTTCGAAAAATGTTAACCGCAGGAATAGAGGAAATATCGAGAAAGAGATGGCTTTGGATTAGCATTACGGTGAATCTTGGATTCCTTGTTGTCTTCAAGTACCTTGATATGATCATTGAATGGTTCAATCTAGTCTCGTTGCAAGTTGATGGGCCTGAGTTGCCCTTGCAACATTTGTTTTTACCCGTTGGAATATCATTCTACACCTTCCAATCGATGTCCTATTCGATCGACGTTTATCGAACAAATGAAAAAACATTTGACACATTTATCCAATTCGCTTGCTATGTATCGTTCTTCCCACAACTCGTTGCAGGACCCATTGTCCGAGCAAAACATTTCCATTCCGAGTTAACAAAAGAAAGATCATTTACGGTTGCAAATCTAAAAATTGGGCTTGCTTTCATTGTATTTGGATTGTTTAAAAAATTGGTAATTGCCGATAATGTAGGGCTTCATGTGGACGAAATCTTTTCTTCGGCAAAAGCTGTTGAAAACTCAATCACCGTACTGTACGGATCACTATGTTTCGGAATTCAGATTTATTGTGATTTTTCAGCTTATACTGATATTGCAATAGGAAGTGCGATTCTATTTGGAATTCGATTACCAGAGAATTTCAATCATCCTTACCTATCTGCTTCACCTCAAGAATTTTGGAGAAGGTGGCACATCACCCTTTCAACTTGGCTTCGGGATTATGTTTACATCTCATTCGGAGGAAACAGAAAAGGTGTCCGAAGAATGTATCTCGCTTTGTTCGCCACAATGGCTCTTGGAGGCATATGGCACGGAGCCTCGTTCAACTTCCTACTTTGGGGAATTGTACACGGAATTATTCTTATTCTTCATCGTATACTATCGGGAACAAGACAGAATATGCAGTTGAAGGAGCGTTTTACAAAAACACATTTTCTCATTTCATGGTTTGTAACACAGTATTTGGTTTTCCTTACGTGGTTGATTTTTAGAGTTCAAGATACAACGCTCCTTTTCTCATCGATGAAATCCTTCGTTCTTTTTGGCGACTTCGGAATTATGGACACGTACAGGTCATTACCAGATGTCAAATTTCTGACATTCTTACTGATTTTGATGTTTATCACAGCTCATTTTCTTGGATCAAAATACGGTTGTTTGAGAACAAAATTATCTAATCAAAACTTGCTGCCTTACTCGGTAATTCTTGGATTCATGCTCACCGCTATTTTCATTCTAAGACCTGCAGAAATCAGTACTTTCATTTATTTCCAATTCTAATGAACAGCCCAACGACAACAGATTCGGATTTAGGGCCTGAAACCAACCTTTGAAAAAATGGTTACTTGTATTGTCATTACTACAGTTAATGCTTTTTTCAATAATCATAATTGAATGATTCTCATTCAACACTCTGATCGTAATCTCATGTACTGTTGATTCTCGTAGAAATACGGATTCAAGTTCACGTATTTTTGAAAAGGACCCTACAGCAATAAGATAATTTGACAAGTCAATTCCTCAACTTCGGATTATTTTGATTTGCTGTCTCGTTCCTTGGAATTGTGGTGATATTGTTTGATTGCCTCTTCGACATGAGTGGTATCGAGGACCACTGAGCCTTGGTCGATACAAACTACACGTGTACACATGTCGCGAATCAGTTGCTCGTTGTGTGTAACAATTACCACCGTTGAATCACCATTGACCATTTCGGTAATCCTTTGCTTGGAGCGCGCCCTAAATGAGCTGTCTCCTACTGCAAAGACCTCGTCAAAAAGCAAGATTTCAGGATCAAGGTGTGCTACAATCGAGAATCCTAAACGAGCCCTCATTCCTGATGAGTAGGTCCGAAGAGGCTTATCGATAGAATCCTCTAGTCCCGAAAAAAGAATGACTGATGGAATGAGCGCTCGAACCTTTTCGATCGGGATCCCATGAAGAGCCCCGCTCAGAACGATATTGTCTCTACCAGATAGATCTCGTTGAAAGCCAGTACCAAGTGATGCTAGAAGGCTAATATTTCCGTTTACACGTATTGAGCCTTTGTCTGGTTGATAGATTCCAGACAACAGACGCAATAAAGTGCTCTTCCCTGCACCATTGTGACCAAGAATTCCAATCACCTCACCTTTCATTATCTGCAAATTGATGTCTTTGAGTGTCGAAGTAATCTCCTCTTTACGACGGGAAAATATTGAAAATAGCCTCTTGATGGATTTCGGTGAGCTTTTTCTTACTGGATAAGTTAGGTGAACATTTTCCAATTCGAGAGCGATTTCATTGCTCATAAGTGAATCACCGCCCTGTTTTGATATCGATTAAAAATCGAACTCCCAAGAACAAACACAAGGAGAGTTATCCCAACTGCTCTAAGGATGACAAAAGGAGTAATGATTGAAAGATCACCAAGCACTGCACCTCGACAAATCTCAATGTATGTCGCAACCGGGTTCATGAGATGATAATCAAGGTATTTAGAAGGGATGTAGGTTGCTGAATAGAAGACTCCTGATAGGAAAAACAACGCTCGCAAACCAATGTCCACGACCATGTTCATGTCACGGATAAAGACAACGATAATACACAGCATGAGAGAAAAGCCATGAGCTAGAAGAATAATTCCAAATATTGATATTGGCAACATAAATAATGTCCAAGAAAAAGCAATTCCCATGTATATCATGTATATTGGGATGATAATAAGACTCAACAGAAGCCTCACAAGTTGGAATCCACTCACATTTGCCACGAGTAATTCTCTTGGGAATGATACCTGTTGTATCAAAGAGGAATTGCGTATGAGTTGGGATGAGCCTTTAGATACTGTTTTAGAAAAGGCACTGAAGATGAGTATTCCTAACATAATGTTCAATGGCAATAGTTTATCTGGGTTGCCTCGTAATATTACAAACACTAGGAAAAACACCATTGTGAAGAAAATCGGTTCAAGAAGCGTCCAAGCATAACCAAGAAAATAATCGCCGTAAGTTGTCTTTAAATCCCTTCGAACCATAAGTGAAAGCAAACTCCGGTTCTTCAAAATTGATTGAAACGATATGAATGGGCCACGGAAGAAAGACGGCCGAGAGTATACATCCATCATCTGTCCTCCATTTGTGTATACTAATTCTCCTTTGGTTAAGAATATCGCTGATATATCTCTTGATAGTTATGAACGACTTCCGGCCATGTTCTCTTTTCTAAAACGTACTCTCTAGCGGTTTGTCCCAATTTCTTTCGTGTTTGCGAGGATGATGAAAGATCGGTAATTACAGCAGCTAGGGACTGTACATTCTCAGAAGGAAAGGTCACGCCAGTGACTCCATTTTCGACAATTTCACAAAGTGCAGGGAGATTCGAAACAATGGTTGGCTTTGCCCGAACCATTGCCTCTAGTGGTTTGATTGGGGGAACGATGCGGGTAACATTTGTGTCAGGCCTACTAACGATAAAAATGTCAATCAGATCATAATAATGAACGATTTCTTCGTGAGGGTAAGGCCCTTCGATGAACGATTTGTCGCCAATTCCCAAATCCGAACAAAGCTGTTTCAAATCATTCTGATTTGCCTCAGAACTACATACAAGAAATCGTAAATCAAGACCAGTTTTCGCACAAAGAGCTACTGCTTTAGCCGTAAAATCAACACCCTCAAGCGTTCTTAAACTACCGATGTAGCCTATCACAATTGTCGATTCTTCCAGTCGAAGACGACGAACAAGATTACTCACGTTTTCGGGGAGGCGTGCGCTGAAATTGAGTGGATAAGACGCAAATTCTCGGCCCACTGCATTCGGAATGATTGAAGGAGCACGATTCCTCAATTGTCTTCTGACCAATTCTTTGCCAAGATTCTCTCCGATAGCAATTACCTCGTCAGCGTTTTTGATAACTTTATTTTCTTGTCGGCGATAGTATCGATACGGGATCGATTTCGTTGTCCAACGCCCTTGTGCAACCGCAGAATCTTCCCACATGCCTCGAACCTCGTAAACAAATGGTATTCCCAGCTTCTTCGCAGCACGGAGTGCGGGAAGGCCAACCCTGAAAGGGGTGTGCGCATGGATGATGCATGGCTCATGCAGTCGGATGTGCGAAGTAATTTCTTTCTCAAATTTCTTCATCAACCTTTTCTCGCGCAAAAATCTTCCAAACAAAATGAGCTTTCTGTAGATTGGAGAACAGAGTATCCTTATCAAAAATTTTAATTTATTTGCTAGGTAAGTAGTTGGCTGAATCACGTGGGATTTGCGTTCTGGTGTAGTCATTACCCTTTGCTTGCTTTCAGAGAATTTTTTCGACTGAGAAGCAGAACGGTGATATTCAATTCCATCAATGACGGCATTTTCACACATTGATACACGCTCTGGATAATACGGCGAGGTAAGAACTAGAGGATCGCATATCCTTGCATCCTTGAGTGAGACCAGCAAATCATGGCTACGAATTGCATATCCGTTTAGATCGGGCGCACTGTTTGCGAGAATATGCATGACTCTTGGAGCAGACAAAATCATCACCGCTTGATACAATCTATGATTGCATTCACAATACGTTCAGCGGTCTTACCATCCCAGTATTTTGGCTTCTTCGGGTTAATTGAGGGTTGCTTTTCAAGTTCAGCGTCGATGGAGGCTTGTAGCGTTGATAGGTCGGTAATGAGTTGGTTGGTGCCCTCTGTTATCGTAATCGGTCGTTCTGTATTTTCTCGCAACGTAAAACAAGAAATTCCTAGAGATGTGGTTTCCTCTTGAAGACCACCAGAATCGGTGATTACTAAACTTGAACCGCCCATTAGGGACACGAACTCGAGATATCCCAACGGTTCAAGGACATTGATAGAGGGTTCTTTTTCAAGATCCTCCAATACTCCGAACCTTCTCAAATTGTTTTTTGTTCGGGGATGCATTGGAAAAACAATCGGAATTTTGCGAGAAATTTGTATAAGATTATCAATAATTTTTGTTGCCTTATCACGGTAATCCACATTCGATGGACGATGCAGTGTAACAACGCAGTAACGATTAAGCCCAAGATTCGTCGCTGGATTAATATCTGATTTTTCAGCACGTTCGAGAGCATCATAGAGCGAATCAATCATGATGTTACCAACAAATTCAATGCGTGATTCTGTAACGCCCTCATTTTTCAGATTTTGATTTCCGTCGAGTGATGGCGTTAGCAAAAGATCAGAAATACTGTCAGTTAAAATCCGATTTATTTCCTCGGGCATTTCCCGGTCAAATGAACGTAAGCCTGCTTCGACATGCGTGACTAAAATTCCTAATTTCTTGGCTACGAGAGTGCATGCAATTGTGGAATTAACGTCACCAACAACAACAACCATTGCGAAATCATGTTCTTTGCATACTTTCTCAAATTCAATCATAATGCGCGCAGTTTGGGTTGCATGAGTCCCAGACCCAACATTTAGGTGAACATCAGGAGATTTCATATTGAGGTCTTCAAAAAAAACGCCTGACATATTCTGATCATAGTGTTGTCCAGTGTGGACCAACAGCGTTTCGATTCCCCTTTTTGCAAACTCCCTCTCGACTGGAGCGATTTTCATAAAATTTGGCCGTGCACCCACAACTAAACATATCAACACTTGAATCACCTAGACAAACGCATACTCTTCAGGTGGCAAGTTGCCCATAGCTTGTGCATTCTTGAGTAATTCATCATCTGTTGCATCCCATGTATGAAATCCTTCAACCTTTTTACGCACATACACAAAATTGTACGGATCTGTAGAATATATCTTGAACCCAGCCTTGATGCAGTCCTTTAGAAAATTAGTGTCCTCTCCTTTTGAGAGGTTTTGCATTTTTACCTTTTCAGCAACCTTTCGCTTGAACAAAAATGTAGGTCCAAGGACCAAATCGCTGTACCTGTGCCGACTTTTTTCAAAACGCAGGTATGTGGATTTCGATTTTTCATGGTACATAAAACTACATAATTTACCGACAATATCAGCATTCGTATAATTGAAGGCGAGCATTTGGTCATTGAGGTATTGTGGACCGTACAAATCATCGTCATCGAACTTACCAATATAATCGCCATTCGATTGGTCAATTCCTAGATTGAAACACTCTCCAAGAGATAATCCTGGTTTTACAAGTTTGACATGTACGTCTTTTCTACCGTGTATTTCCTGTACGATTTGTTTAAATCGTTTCTTTTCGCAATCGATAATGATGTTGAGTTCTTTGTTATCCCATAGCTGTCTGTCGAAATTTCTTAGGATATTTGGAAGCATATCTGGCCTATTTGTACATGTAATCAAACTAATTTTAGGATTCACAAACTCAATGTGGTTATTGATTCCAATTTTTTCCAAAATCAATTCCACTCTATGCGCATATGTGTGGTTGTTCATCACGTTGCGATAACCGAGATGCGCACTCCGTTCGCGATATTCGGTTTTTTCAATCAGTTGTTTAATGGCTTGATTTGCTTCATCTAGCGTGTCAACAACGGTTACACCATCTGGAAGCATCATCTGCATGCCAAGGGAGGGGGTTGAAAGAACGTGCGTTGATGACGCAAGTATTTCGAACACTCTTCTACTAAACATTGTTTCTGAGCTTGTCACAGAGTTAACGTTGAGAAAAATTTTGTAGGCGCGATAAGCCATGCAGCATTCATCATAAGACAAGCTGCCTCTTACATATTCCGCGTACTCCTCTGGGAATCTATTTCGATCATTTGTACCATGGAATCGATCATAAACATGTAAATCGTAATTCTTCGCAGCATCAACGAGTAATTTCGTTTGTCGTTTTCTGTCACCGTGATCGCGGATGTACCATGAGCCTGCAAAACAAGTTTGGTAATTTGGCAATTTATTGCGGATTGGATTATGAATAATTGGCTGGCATGCAAACGGCATTGAGTAGATCTGTTCATGGCCGCAATCTTCCCTATATTTTGGGATTGAACGATTATCAGATGTGAATATCACATCAAAACGATTGGCTGTCGAAATGAATTTTTCATAATTCACTGGATCTTCTTTATTCCAAAATACCTTCTTTAAACCTAGTTCAGAGCAATATTTCAGCACTGATTGTAATCGAATTCCATTAGGAGATTCAGGTGAGCTCATTGCCCATTTCCATTGCTCATCATGCCCTTTCCAAATCGATTCAGCAAGGAAGAAATCAAAGCCGCCTCTATCAAGGAAGTCTCTCCAATTCTCTTTTGGAACCGGGTGAAGGTCGAGCTCAAAAGCAAGTGAATCAAAGGTAAATTTATCCAGTATGCAAGCGACCTTGAGGTTACGTCTAGGTCCACCCAGATTAGCTGGCTCTAGTATGTGGAAGAATCCTTTTCCAGCTATTGCCGGAGAAGTGGATTTTATTTTCCTTTCAAGGACTTTTCTCATTTTCTTTTTCCACGAGTCATTTCTCATAGGGTGCAAAAGCTTCGCGCTCTTTTCGTACTGTTCCGTACGATTGTATAACGTAATCATGGTTCTCGAAATCCGCTTGTCATCGATTTGATAATTTTCTGCAAGCTCAATGGCAGTAAATGGGTCAACAGCCCCTATACCACGAACAGAGGAAATAAGGAGATTGTTCCAAACTCCTTTCTTTGTTGATGGGTTTGAAATTAAATAATCCAAAGCCCATATCAAATCTCTGTAAATTATCAGACCTTTTGTAGAAAATGCATGTTGTACTTGAGTCTTAATCTCAGTCATCTTTGGTGGACGGTGTTCAGCAAAGGAAATTAGCTCTGAAAGAGGTAAGTAGTCATACGTCATTTCTGGGTTTTCCTCCGACTTGAGATCGACAATCCGCTCCAGAAGATTCTTTACGATCTTTCCCCAACTCGTGTGCACAATTTCTGGATGATAGGATTTATCCATTTTCAAGGCCTCTTCTATCGCGATTTCAATTTGAGAGGTTTTGTTGTACTCGATAAGATAGGGCAAAGTCTTGCCTCCTTGCATGTTTGCTCTTATAATGCATGGAATTCTGTTGTAACGTAACTCAGGAATGCCACATGCCATGCTGTTGATTGATTCAACCGGAATATCTATTCCCAAATCCCATGTCATCATTCGATCGAGGGCCCAAGTGACGTCTCTAACAGTCCAAGATTTCACATTCGTAGGCCTTGTAACTGAGACAGGCCATGAGGCCCCCAGTAGATCAATGCTAACATCAGGTCTTTTGCTCGCAAGTTCTGAAATCAGATTAAAGTCAATCTCATCGTCTGGCCTGACGAGAATCCCTACAAGCGGTTTGTTCTTTGAATTTTTTCTCTTTTTCTTTACAGCAACCCATCCTCGATCTATGGTCAAGGCTTTCTTCGGGTCTGAACTAACCTTTGAGATCTCTTCTTCTTGTGTGTGGTTTTCAACGAGAACGTGGTTTGAAGCCGCGATAAGGTGCAATTGCCCATTCGTCAGGTCAGAGTAATCTGCACCCTTCCATGAGTTCACATCAGATATGACTATCCAACCTTTTGATTTGAACAGATGGATTCTGCGTACGAGCGTAGGCGAAGGATTCGAAATAAAGAGAACTTTTCGCTTTCCTGCAAACGAGATCTCACTCAATCGTTCAATGTTCATGTTCACAAAATCAATTGGTAGATTCATTATTCCATTATCGGGAATTGAAATTGTTAATGGGTTTCGATCTTTTCTAAAATATCCATTGATAACAGGTATTTGATTGGAACTAAGGTTTGCGATAATTCGAGATGTTCGGTCGATTGAGAGATTCGAGTCCATGTCGTTGGACCCATATACAAAGATTACAGGACCTGGCATGAGTCTACAAAACCGTTCAAAGTCTTCTATTCTTTGGTTAATTGAGTTATACTCTACTGCGGCTGCTAGTTCAAGTACTGGACCTAACCGGATACCCGTTGTGTTTTTCCAGTTGAAAAATGAAACAAGCGCATGGTTGAAATCCTCAGGCGGTCTGAAATCAACGGAAAAGGTGCCATCGGGCTCAGGGTTGATGTATTGATAGGGGCCTACGAGCGAAGATCTGTTGAGAAGGCTATCTTTTTTTAATTCAATTTCCTCGCCTTGCTTTGAAAAAAACCTCATTGTAATTAAGGCGCAATTAAGCGGTGCGTTTGCTGGTAGTTGCAATGACCCGTCGAGTCTCAAGACATCGGTTGGGTTCCTTCTTTGTGTGTAATCGGATGGCAGATACAAGGAATACCCTGAGGAATTCAAAGTAACTTCATGATTGTGTTTTATGAAATGAAGGGTGGCGTCTGATTTACCTACATCGCTTTCCAGGGCTTTGTCTATACGGGATAAAAGATTTACATTTGTTTCAGATTCAGGCAATTTACTAGCAATATTCAGCGCAAGTACTGGTTTTCCATTTCTCAGATAAAGCTCCGAGAGAGTCTTGAAAAACCGGTCGTCATAGACGAGTGGTTGATACCTTTCAGCAAACTGAATCGCTAAAACTCGATTCGTTTTGTTTAGTTCCCTTACAATGGAAAGTATGAGATTATTGCAGCTGTGTTTTCTTTTTATATCACCTTTAGCAACTGTGTAGAGTTGACTAAAGTCTGAAAATAACTTAAGGGGTTTTTCCCTACAATCCTGTTCGATAAATGCCTGAATTTTTCGAATGTCTACTGGCCTTGAGTTTGCAATCTTGAACGCTTTACGCAGATATTTTGGCACCAAGAGTAACCTGAGGTAATGCAGTAATGGCATCTCATCACTACCTCAGTGAGGTTTTCCTACTGCATAAACCTGCCAACCCATCTTTGAAATCGAATCTAAATCGAGAACCCGCCGTCCGTCATACAAAATAGGATTTCGCATTCGCTTGCCTAATTCCTTCCAGTCGATGTTTACGCAGCTGTTGTGGGCTGTTACAAGAATAGCAAGATCAAAACCTGATGCAGTTGTGATGTCTTCAACGACTGTAACTTCTTCTGGGAATTGAGATGAATCGATGTGAGGATCATACGCAAACACGGCGATATCCTTGGAGAGAAGGGCTTCAGTAAGGTGTTCGGCTGGAGTTTCCCGAGGGTCGCCAACCTCTGCTTTATACGACCATCCCAGCATGAGAAGTTTTGCGGAGCCTGAAGGGACACCGGCTTTGTAGAGGATTTCGTTGATGGCAGTTGCAACATGCAATGGCATCGTTCGATTGACCGCTCGTGCTGCAGTAATCAATTCGGCGGGGACGCCAACATCTGCAGCTCGTTGCATCATGTAATACGGATCGACTGGAATACAGTGCCCTCCTACACCAACACCGGGTGTGTAACGATGGAAGTTCCATTTTGTAGCAGCGGCTGAGAGAACATCCTCAACATCTACTCCAAGCTCGGGGAAAATACGCGCAAGTTCATTGACTAGGGCGATGTTGATATCGCGCTGAACATTTTCGATAACCTTGGCTGCTTCTGCAACCTCCAGCTTCCCAACGTACCGAACGTCTTCTGATGTTAGTCGGCGGTACAATGCAACAAGGTCTTCTCCTACGTAAGAATTGGAACATCCGACAACTCTAGCGACTTGCCGAACACCATGAGCAGGGTCTCCTGGATTGAAGCGTTCAGGACAATAGGCGATTTCAACATCTTTCCCTATTTCCAAACATAATTCATCGATAAGTGGCAACCAGGTTTGAGCAGTAACTCCTGGATAAACTGTTGATTCAAGGACGACGATGGTTCTCGTTCCTTTTACAATTGATTCGAAAACAGAACGGCCAGCATCAATGACGTACGTGAGATCTGGCTTTAATTCCTCTGTCACTGGGGTTGGAACCGTTACAAGAACAACATCACAGTGTGGCACGGCTTCACTTGTACTCGTTGTGATGTGCCATCTTGGCGAGTTTGGATCGGGGATGATGTCGTCCACGTCGGGATCTCCTGTCGGATTTTCGCCTGCAAGGACCATACGAACTGTGCGTTCGGAGATATCTACCCCCCAGACATTGAAGCCAGCATCATAAAAGCCAACTGCTGTTGGCAATCCAACATAGCCGAGTCCGATGATTCCAACCGTTAATTCCCCGTTTTGGGCTCGTTTGGAAAAGTCGGCGTCCCAACCCATGTAGAACCCTAAGGCTAGACGTTTTTGAATTAAATGGAAAAAACACCGAAGAGTTGTTTTGCTTTCGACCTCTTGGAACCGAATGATGAAGCATATTCTCATCACCGGAGGAGCCGGATTCATTGGTTCGAATACCGTCCAATATGCCCTTAACCAGGGTTTGATGGTCACGGTGGTGGACTCATTTGAGTGCTCCGCTGTCCCCGCAGAGTTACTGGAAAAGCTAGGTGCTTGCGTACTCAAAATGGACATTCGAGACAGTCAATCTCTCAAAAAAATTAATGAGAAATATGATGCTGTTATTCATCTCGCTGCACAAGTTTCGGTTCCAAAGTCAATTCAAGACCCTGAACACAATAACTCTGTCAATGTTAATGGTACAGAAAATGTTCTGGAGCTCGCTCAAAGAAATGGTGTGAAGCGATTCATTTTCGCATCCTCATCTGCAGTGTATGGAGACTGCGAAACCATGCCATTGTGCGAAAATTACATTGGAGAACTACAATCACCATATGCACAATCCAAATTAGATATTGAAAAAGTAATTGATGCACAGTTCAAACAAGGTGGTGAATGTCTCAGTTTTCGGTTTTTTAATGTCTACGGCCCAAACCAACAATTCGATTCAAGTTATGGGGCAGTAGTTCCTATTTTCATCAATCTCCTTTCCCAAGGCATTCAGCCTACGATTTACGGTAGCGGGAAACAATCACGTGACTTTATCCATGTCCGAGACGTGGCAGGCTTGCTTGTCGACATGGCAGTAAGGGAATGGAATAATCGAATCCAGAGCGTTTACAACGTTGGAACGGGAACATCGGTAAGTGTCAACGAATTGGCATCGTTAATTCACAAACTAACACGCTCAAAAACCAAACTTGAGCCCAAATTTGAGCCTGAAAGAATAGGGGATATCCAACACTCACTTGCATCGATCACGGCGATTAGTAGCGACTTAAACTGGAAGCCAGAGATTTCGCTCCAAGAAGGTTTAGAAGAACTCATTGAGGTGATTTCCCGTTGAAAATCTATTGGTGTACAACGCGTCATTTCGAAGGAGATTTGTGTGCAACCACTCAGGTTGCCATCCTCGAACGATTACACTCACTGGGCCATGACTTGACAGTTCTTGGACCTGATTTTCCATCGTATAAGCATACTTGGGAACATATACAACTGAATCAGTCATCAATAAAAGGAAGACGTGCTTGGAGTTTAGGTAGAAGTATGAGAACCTATCTCAAAAAAATGAATCTTGAGGAGAGTGTCCTCCTCATCGATTGGGCACTGGTTAAACCTCTATCATCACTTGCCGAACAGCATGGCGCTCAATGGTTATGCATCGACCGCTCTCCTCCTGCTGATGCAAATATTTTTGCAAAAATTCAGCATCGCGTTTGGAAAAAAGCCTGGGCGTCAGCAGCCTCATCGATACAGAAAAACCGTGGTTGTATTGGTGGAACAGTGGTGAGCAGTGCGCATCAAGAACTGATTACGAGTCAATTTTCGATTCAGGAAGAAAAGCTGTGTATTCTACACGCTGGGGTTGACAACCAATTGTTTCAGCGGACCAACCGTAAATCTCTTGGCCGACCAATCAAAATGGTTTATCATGGAAAGATGGACAGGAATAGAGGCATCCTTAAACTTCTGCTGCTTGTTGATGCTCTAGAGAACAGCGGTATACAGGCCGAATTGAATCTGATTGGTTCAGGAGATTTGTCTACACATCTGACACGTTTAGCACATTTCAAATCGAATTTGAATTTTTATGGTTCAGTACAACATTCAGAAATTCCGAGAAAACTACGAGAATTTGAAATTGGTCTGCTCCCGATGCCAAACCTTCCTGTTTGGGCGATATCGAGTCCATTAAAACGGAGCGAATATATCAGCACTGGCCTTCTAGTTCTTGGGATTGATCACACGGGTCATCTATTGCCTTCAACATCCGACAACCATGAATGGTATCGATTGTTCGATCAGCAATCCTTCGTAGATGATTCAATCGAGCAGATTCAAAAATGGATAGGGGATGATAATTTTTCAGAATTGAGTCGTAATGCACGACAGTATGCAGAATCAGAACTCGGCTGGGAGATTACAACTCAGTCATTTGTGGAACTCATTGAAAACTTCGAGAGATAGATAGAGGCAAGTGATTCATTGACTGCTTCAATCCGATGCATACTGGGAATTTCAATAGTGGATTCAGATCGATGGGATTCGATTTTTCCAATCCATTCGACAGTATTACCCAAAGTAGCTGTTTCAAGTTGATCCGGCAGTGAGTGGAGTGTATCTGATGCAAGTACTGGCGTACCACAAGCAAGCGCTTCGAGGGCGACCATCGGTTGCCCTTCGTACTTGGAAGGTAGAAGCAATAACGACGACTCCTGAAGGAGTTTAACCTTCTCCTCAATGGACACCCAACCGTGTGCGACGACGTTCGAAAGATTCTCAGGAGCACTCTTGCGTCCAGTACAATGCAATTCTAACGTTGAGCCATTCTTCTGAAATTCCCGCATGATTTCGAAGGCGAAATCATG
>Ga0160422_10001415_pt1 | contig 15025 bp, 17 predicted proteins | sample Fk160mmetaG_FD_108192 | JGI IMG/M metagenome (GOLD analysis project Ga0160422, IMG submission 108192) | Marine microbial communities from the Central Pacific Ocean - Fk160115 60m metaG | ecosystem: Environmental > Aquatic > Marine > Oceanic > Photic zone | place: The Central Pacific Ocean...
TACTATTATAGGATTTTTTGGAGGATTGATTCCAGGATTGACTACAGTGTTTAGTAGCACTGCCGCTTATAATGCAAGTATGTTGTTTACAAAAGATCCTGTAAAACGTATTGTAGTAAGTGAAACTGCAAACAATGCAGGTGCATTTAGTATGCTTTTACCATTATTAATTTTTGGAGTTCCATTAATAGGCAGTGAAGCAATACTATTGTTTTTAATGGAACAAAAAGGATTTAACTTAGTACAATTTCAATTCAGTGATTTTTTACCACAACTTGCTTTAGGTTTAGTTTTAGTGAATATAATAGGATTTACTATTGCATGGCCTTTAAGTAAAATGGTTCCATTATTTTACAAGTTTAATTTAAAGATAATGCTAAGTTTATTGATTTTTGCATTATTTTTTGTTACACTATATGTAGGTTATATTAATTATAGCATTGAATATTACTTAATTTGTTTTATAGTATTAGCACCAATTGGTGTCATGCTTAAAAATGTAGATACATTACCGTTGGTATTTGCATTTATAATTCACAATAAATTAATAGACGGTATATTTAGATTATATCAATTAATATAGGAGATTTAAAATTGATTAAATTAATTACTGCAATACTTGTTACTACATTTAGTATTTCTGCGGCGGCAGCAGATTTAACTATTCTAAACAGTGGTAGTAAGACTGGTGGCTTTAGTATGCAATCTACTGCCTACAGTAAAGACTTAGCAAAAGAATATAATGTTACACTTGTAAATCCAGGAGATAGATGTGTTGCATTAGGTAGTTTACTTCCAAAAATTAAAGGCCCAGTGCTTATGCCATGGGCAAGTGATTATGAAGCAGTGGGCCGTGACGGTGGATGTGTAAAGTTTGATATAAACAAAGCCATTACGTTACGTTATGATAGTGCACCATTATTTGTTTGTACAAGAGGTGGAAACATTAGAAAAGATGCAGGTAAAGTTGCACATACTGTTCCTGTTGATGGTCCTTTAGCAAAAGTAGTAAAAGAAATGAGTAAAGAGTTTGGAATCAATCATAAAGCAGTAGTTTATGATGGTTCAGGTGATGCACGTCTTGCTTTAATAAATGGTGAAGTAGATTATGCATTATTATCTAAAAAACATACAATAGTTGTTAAAGAAGCAGATCCTAAAATAAACTGTGATATTAGTTTAGCAAGTGGAGGACCTAATAGTTTACCTGCAGAAACTGGTAACCAAAAGTTAGCATTTGGATGGGATATGACTTGGATGGCTTTAAATATGACTAAAGAAGAAGCAAACAAACTACAACAAGTAATGATGCAAAAGCATTTAAATTGTTCAAGTGCAATTGGTTCTTGGAGCAAATGTAATACTGTATATAATACACGTTGGGATTTGACTAAAGATGAAATCAATGCATTGTGGGAGCCTATGGTAGAAAGTCAAAGATAATGAAAACTATCAAACCAATTGGATTTAAATTTCCTACTAGTAGACTAGAACCAAAACATACTGTCCCAGATTCAATCTTGGAACAGCATCCTTGGCATTGGGATCCTATGAAAAAAGATCACACTGATAAGTCAGATAGTTATATGGGTGTAATAGGGCAAGGCTTTGATTGGGAGGCACTTGCCCAACTTGCAATTAGTAGAGCAAATGAACAACAAACACCTGAAAAATGGTGGAGTTATGATAATGAAAAAGATATAATTTATCATAGCACAGATAATGTTAATGAAATGCCTATTAAAGAGCAGGCACTATTAGCACTAAAAAACAACAGTCATAATGAAAATAATAGTCAATATTTTAAAACTGCAAATGAAGAATTTGGTGATTTTTACGAACCATTAAAGGAAATGTTTCCTAATCTTAAAAAGGATAAGATGGGCATTAGTATGTTTGTACAACCTCCTGGTCATACAATATGGAGTCATGTCGATACTTACAGTAGTTTTATTAGACGCACAGGAGATGAAAAACCTGACTACAGTAAATTACGTAGATATATGGTATTTGTTAGAGACTGGGACTTTGGTCATTTCTTTCATTATGGAAATCATTGTTTTAGTCAATGGCAAGCAGGCGAATGTTGGGATTTGACACCTGGTGTTATTCATAGTAGTGCTAATGCAGGTTTTAGTCCTAAGATAACAATACACTGGAGTGGCGAGATTGAGTAAAACTTTGCTTATTGGAGCAACAGGTTTTTTAGGAAGTTATCTTGCAAAAAATTATGATGTAGAAATTGCAACTACTAGATTTGAAGATCCAAAATCAGATTGGGAGCAATATAAAGACATAGATACTGTTTGGTTAGTTGCAAGAGCATGTCGTAAACAAAGTCCTCGTAGGGATAGACAAACAAAGGAACTAGAAGTAAAAGGTATAGCAAATATTGCACAAACATTTAAAAACTGTCATATACATTATACAAGTACAAAATGTGTATATGGATTAACAGACAACGATATTAAAACAATAGATAGAAGTCAAATAGGATTTTATATGTGTAATAATCTAAATGGAATACACAATCTACCTTTTAGTAATTATGATAAGATAAATTTAAAGCCATTAGGAGTAGAACATAAAATTTATGCTAAAACAAAACTAGCATGTGAACAAATAATAATGACCACTGCAAAAAATTGGTCAATATGGAGAATATGGGATATAGCACAATGAACATTTATGAGAAAAGAGATCACTTCCAAAAATATTTAGATGACAAAGGCGTCAGTCTTGATAATCATTTAGAACTTCCTCCTGTAATGCAACTAGATATTCCTTACAAAGATATTATTGCATGGGCAGAAGATAATATAGATAGAGCAGTAGTAAAAGCATATGAGCCTCGCCCTTTTGTGCCTGATGATAGTTTACGTCAAGCAGTAATGGTACAACATTTAGGATACAACAAATATAATTGTACAGAAATAAATTGGGGTATAGAAGTAGATGATGATGCCCAACTAAAAGACTTTTTAGGAGATGAATTTTTTGATGAAATAAATCTTAATAGAAATACTTGCATGGTAAGATTATTACGTTATGATCCAGGTCATTGTATTCCAATGCATACAGATAGTTATAATGGATTCAAAGAGAGATTTGGTGAAGGTGACGTTAAAAGGTTTTTTGTAGCAGTAAGTCCTTGGGATTGGGGACATTTTTTACAACTACATGATAACATGATACATCATTGGGCACCTGGATATACAGTAGAAGTGCCAAATGATGTTTTTCATCTAAGTGGTAATTGTGGTATAAATCCAAAATACACACTTACTATTACTGGATTTGTTAATGAATAAAGAATACTATGTAAATATTTTAAAAGAACGTTTATGGGATACGGTAGACAAGTATTTTGGTGACTTAGATAAAATACAAGCACAAAAAGTAAACAAAATTAATATTGATCCTGACGCATGGATTGATTTTACTATAAACAATTTTGAATTAGCAGATCAGAATCATGAATCTCCAAAGGATCATTACGTTGATGAAAGCAACTGGCTCAGTGTTATTAACAATAAACTAGGGCGTAATCAACAGAATAGTTTTGAACTTAATTGGGGTAAGCAGGGAGATAGTAATAAAAAATTACTAGCACTATTAGGCGAAGAAAATATAGACAAGTTAGGACTAGAGCAGGATTGTGTGCTTGTAAGATTACTTGCATATATGCCCGGACACGGTGTGCCTTGGCACAAAGACAGTGGTGAAAGTCATATGGAAGTTTTTCCACAGGTTAAAAGTTTAGACGAAAGTATACGTCTTTGGTTTCCGGTTACTGACTGGTTTAATGGACAAGCATTTCAAATTGGCGGTAGTGTATTAACACATTGGCAAGCAGGAGAGGTTTGGCATATACCTTGGGGCGTGCCTCATGCTAGTACTAACTTTGGATATAATATAAAATATAGTGTAAGTCTTACAGGAAAACTAAAAAAGTAATGTACAATAGAGGACGACCTATACCTGATAAGAAACTAGAAGTAAAAAAGCATGAGTATACCAAAGATGTTATAGGATTAGATCAAAAAGATGTAAATCAAGAATATGGTGAAACATTTAGAGATTGGATAGAAAATACAACTCTTAACACAGTAAAAGGATTGAATAACTTTCCAGTGCAAGAATTTAGTATGGGCACGACAGAAAGTTTTGATAAATTTTATGTAAGACATAAAACAAGACAAGTAAAAATTTTAAAAGGTGAATATAGTTATCATAGTTTTGCAACAAATGTTGAGTTTATAGAAGACAGTCCACTTACTAGCAACGATTGTGTAATTATAAGCCTGCCTTTTGCAGATAGTGGTATGGAATGGAAATATCACGAAACAATGAAGCAGTGTTCAAAATTAAGAATACCTGTGCTAGTAGATTGTTGTTGGTTTGGCACCTGTGCAGGTGTAACACTTGATTTTACATACCCTTGTATTGAAGATGTTGTATTTGCATTAAGTAAAACTTTTCCAGTTAATAAACTTAGAATAGGTTGTCGTTTCAGTAAAGGAAATAAAGATGGGTTACAGATTTACAGTGAACACGGGTATTTAAATTTTACTTCGATGCAAATAGGATTAAAATTTATACAAAACTATCAATCTGATTACATTTGGCATATGTATAACAAACATCAAACACAATTTTGTAAAGAAAATAAAGTTATTCCTAGTGCAGTAGTAAGTATTGCATTAGGTACAGATGAAAAATGGAGTTACCTAAACAGAGGTGGGCCATTCAACCGACTTTGTATAGCAGACGAACTTGCAAAGTATAAATACTGTTAGAGAGTAGCGCCTATAAGACGCGGATCGACGGGTCCTATGAAATATTCTAACTCTTAAACAGTACTGATATCCTATAGGAGATTAATAACATGTCAGAAGAACTAAAGCAACATAATCCAGAAGGATACAATCCTTCAACAGGTATCTATGTTAGTTCACAAATTTTCACAGGTGACTGGGAAAATGAACTTGAAGCATTAGATTACACCCCACGTGAACGTGCTGTTAGCGATAATAGTATCGTTGCATTCGATGAAGAAAAAGGAATAGTACAAAACTACCTTTATAATTCATTTCGTAGTGAAGATGGTAAATCAACAACTACAGAAATAAAAGATTTTTGGGCAGAAGAAAAGCCAGAAAACTTTTTCTATACAGATTCATACTACAATAGTCCAAAATTGGCAGCCATCATTGACTGGTTCCAATGTGAAAAAACTCGTTGTAGAATCTTTCAACAGAAGCCAGGTCACATGATGCCAATTCACACTGATTTTGATAATCAACGTGGAATGCATTATGGCGAAACTTTACGTATTTTCGTACAGTTAAATGATATGCCAGGCGGTGCATGGTTCCGTTGTAAGACTGCAGATAGTGAGATTTCTGTAAACTTACAAAAAGGACAGTTCCTAATTTTTAATCCGGACCACACAGGACACGGAACAGAAAACGTAACTGATATTCCACGTAATACTTTTATGTTAGTCGTAAAACGTAATGCATGGTTAGAAAGTTTAATGGGCGAGCAACACATGAACTTTATTAATGTTGATGAGTTAGTAAAAGCAAAAGAAAAAGTTTCAGCCTAATTAAAGATAGACAAATAGCCTATAAGTTGTTATAATTCAACTATAGGCTATTTTTTTGGAGGAAATATGTTAGGTCTTCGATATCGAGTTGGTGACAAAGAATTTGTTAACCCTTATCAAGGATTGTATGAAAGTGCAAAGACAGGACATTTTAGCCAAGCAATACTACCAAAATTCCATACTGATAGATTTTTAAAAGTAGATGTAGAAAGTCTTAAACAGTTTAGTACTCAAGACTTAATAAAACGTAAATTACAAATATTAAGAGATAGTCATCAACGTATAAGATTTATGTATGGTGGTGGTGTAGACAGTCATACCATTTTACATCATGCTTTAGATATGGGTATAAAATTTGAAGAAATGCTAACTTATAGTAATAGCATTGAACCTGATCCATATGTGGAATATGAAATTAATAGTGTTATGGAATTTGCAAATAGCACTGATATGAATTATGTTGTATACCGACCTACTTTAAATGAGTATGAAGAGATATGGAATGATCCGTTAATCTTTACAAAACTAGAAGACTTTTCGCATGGTTTTTATATTACATACAGTGATTACTTTTTAAGAGACAGAGATAATGATTATTTTGATTTAGTAGGATATGACAAACCATGGTACTATATAGATAAGAATAATAATTATTATTGGGTCTTACAAGATGGTACAGATACTTGTATAGGTAGATACCATGAAGATTTTTTTAGTGGCAGTATTTGTCCTGAATTGACAGTTAAGTTAGTTTATAGGGGATATGAATATGTAAAAAAACAAAACAAAAAAGGCTTTGTTGTATATAAACATTTACCACAAAAAGAGTATTGTGAATATCTTGGATTAGAAAAAGGAATTGCGGTAAATTATAATGGCGGAAAACTTATAAAAGATTGGAATGAAACACTAATGTTTAACGAAAAACATAGACGTGCTTTAGAACAAGTCATTAAAAAAGGTCGTAAGGATATTGCACAAGCATGGAAAAATACAAGTCAAAATATTGTTGACTGTTTACAAAAAGCACCATATAGTATAGAAACTAAAAAACATTTTTGTAAAGAAATGAATGAAGAAGTTATGCTAACTGTTAATACTGCAAGAATAACTGCAATATTTAAAATACATAACGATAGATTAGAACTTATGCCTCATACTGATATATATCAACTTGACAAATAAAAAATTAATTATATAATGTAAATATAGTTGAAAGGAGATTAAAATGGAAATAGCGATAGCACTTTTAGCAATGTTTGGTATTGATAACAAAGAATTTATTGATACTGCAAGTAAACAACTTAAAGAAGGTTATTCATGGAAACAAATAGAGTGTAGAGAGCATATACCTGGTTTGCCTGCAATAACTATCGATTCGCCAAATGGCAAAAGTTACGTTTGTAATAAACTAGAAAAATAATTGACAATTTTATAAGATTATAGTATAGTAGTAAAACAATAAATTTATTAGGAGACTACTATGCAAAAAGAAATTGAATTCGCAGTAAAAGAAACACAAGCAATGCAACTTAGCACAGAGCAGTCTATTAAATTTATAATGAGAATGACTGGTTGTGATTACAAAACTGCAAAAAATGCAATTACAAAAAAATACGATTTCTCATATTAAATTGGACAGTTGGCTGAGTGGCTTAAAGCGGCGGATTACTAATCCGTTGTACAGAAATGTACCGTGGGTTCGAATCCTACACTGTCCGCCATTTTATATAAATACAATATGCTAAAGATTACAGATTCAGCAAAAGAATATTTCACAAACATGTTAGCAAAGAATGGTAAGAAATATGCTTACCTTGGAGTTCTTGGCGGTGGTTGTAGTGGTTTTCAATACGAATGGGATATGACTGATACCTCAGAAAGAGGCACAGTTTTAGATGATATCCTTGTATTAGATATGACTGCAGAAATGTTTGTAATAGGTTGCACAGTAGATTACGTCACAGAATTTGGTGGAAGTTATTTGAAAGTTATAAATCCTAATGCTACTGCTCAATGTGGATGTGGCGAAAGTTTTGCAGTCTAAATAGTTTTACTACTACTAGCATCATACTTATTATATTGACGAATTACACTACTTTGCTTTTGAGCAAATTTTTTTTGATTACAATTAGCACATACGTGAGCATAACTTCTTTTATCAAAAGTTTTACTTGTTCTAATAAATTCAAAACTACAATTATCACAACGTAAGTAATAGATTTTATATCCAACATAGCACTTTTGTTTTTTTCCATAACGAGATCTATAATATGGTCTAAATTCTTTACATACGTCTATTATCATAAAAATATTTAGCACACGGCTAGGTAAAAATACATTATAAATACACTATAAATTAGGAGTCTAAAAAACATGGCAAAACAAACCGTAAACTTAGGTAGTAGTGCAAACGATGGAACAGGTGATCCGTTACGTACTGCCTTTGATAAAATTAACGATAACTTTGATGAATTGTATCTTTATAGTACAGCCGCAAGTGGAAACAATATCACAATAACTGCAAATACTATTGCAAGTGATGATACTAATGGAAATATAATTATAGATCCAAATGGTACAGGTCGTTTAGTAATTGCAACAGGTGCAGAGATAAGATTAACAGATCACGTTGACAATGGAGTGGCATTTGTAGATGCAGATGGTGATGTCAAAACTAATGCAGGATTCACATTTGATGGAACTGATGTTGCAACAACTGGTGCAGTGAATGTAAACAGTAGATTAAAGTTACAAGATAACAGAATTACAACACAAACAAGTAATGACGATATAGATATCGATCCTAACGGTACAGGTAAAATTAATGTTATAACAACTGCTCAAGCGACTGTTGGTAGTGCAGGATCAGCGGCTGCTCTTCCTGGTCAACCATCAACATATTTTCAGATCAAAGTCAACGGCACAACATTCGTAGTTCCAGCATATGCTGTTAGTTAAGGAGTAGTACATGGCAAAGCAGATTATTAATGTAGGTACTGCTAGTGATGACGGCACTGGTGATAGCCTACGTGCCGCTTTTGTAAAAGTAAATGAAAACTTTACAGAAGTATATAACGAAATAGGTGGAGATAGTTTAAGTGGAATTAAACTAACTTCTAACAAAATTACAACTGACAATACCAATACAAATATTATTTTAGACCCTAATGGTACTGGTAAAGTAGAAGTCGAAGGTGATTCTTTATTTCGTGGAGACATAGTATCTACCGGACAAATCAGAGGTGCTACACTACAAGTAGATGGAGCCGCCAATATAGATGGTGCTCTAACAATAGATGGTACACTTACTGCTTCAAGTTTTAATCCTACAAATATAACAATGTCTGGAAACTTAATAGTAAATGGTAACACAGACTTAGGTGATACTAGCACTGACACAATTACTGCAACTGGTAGATTTGATAGTAGTCTTGTACCTAGTGTTACTACTACAAATGATTTAGGAAGCAGTAGTTTACGTTGGAGAGATCTATATGCTAGAGATATTGATGCAAGAAATGGAACCTTTAGTGGTAACATTACAACTAGTGGTAACATTACAACTGCTGGAAATATAACAATAGGTGGCAATATTACTATAGGTGATGCAGATACTGATACTATAAACATAAATGCAGATCTTAACAGTAATATTATACCTAATACTCATAATACATTTGATATAGGTAGTACTACTAAATTTTACAGAGATATTTTTGCAACGACTTACAATGGTACTAGTGCAGAAATAGGTGGTCTACAATTAATTTCAAATACTATTAAAAGTTTAAGCACAAATAGTAATATCACTATTGACCCACAAGGAACTGGAATTGCTATTGTAGATGGACAACTTCGTGTTACTGGCACATTTCAAGTTAGTAGTGGACAAACTGTTGATATGGGAAGTAACAAAGTAACAAGTGTTGCAACTCCTACTGCAGGAACAGATGCTACTAATAAAACTTATGTAGATTCAGAGATAACAACTGCTATTGCAAATAGTAATTTTATTTTAGTTGATGATAGTAGTACGGCTACAAGTATTAATAACGGTGAAGTATTAGGTGTTTTAGGAAGTGGCTTAGCAACTACAAGTATTAGTTCTAATGATAATTTAACAATTACAGTTCCTACACAAACACTTGCTACTGTTACAACTGCAGGTGCTAGTACAACAAACAATATTACAGTTGGTAGTCTTAATGTTGATGGATTAAAAATCGTAGACAATAATGTACAAAGTACTAGAAGTAACGATAATATTAATTTAATTCCAAACGGGACAGGAAATGTAGCATTAGGTAATTTAGTATTTGATGCAGATCAAACTGTAGGTGCTGGACAAGATAATTTTATTTTAGTATATGATAATGCTTCTGGCACTATTAGGCTAGAAGCCAATTCAGGCGTACTAGCAAACATTGTTGAAGATACATCACCACAACTAGGTGGCGATTTACACATGAACGGTAATGATATTATTACTGGACAAAATAGAATTACATTCGCAGATAGTAGTGGACCTGCTTGTAGTTTTTTAGATTATACTGTTACACAATTTGGACAAGATAATAACACAGTTTTAAGTAGTGTAAAAAGCATAAACTTCTTTTTAGATAGTAATGGTGGTGATTCAGGACAAGCATTTAGAATCTATAACAATACAAATCCAGATAGTTCTCCTACAGAAAACACACATATTTTTAAAGTAGCAGAAGACGGATCTGTAACTGCTGATAATTATACTGCTACTACTTCTATTACTACTCCTCTTATTTCTAGAACAGGTGATTTTGAAATTGATGTATCAGGCAGTATCCTTTTAGATGCTGATAGCGGTACTATATTCTTTCAGGACGGAACTGCCGGAACTTTTGGACAGGTAATAAGAAACGGTGTTAATGATTTAACAATAGCATCAGGTTCAACACAAGCACTAATATTTACAGGTGCAAATGCGGCATTCCAAGGAAATATTTCTACTGGTACTGGAAATATAAGCACAAACGGTATTACTATTAAAGATAATAATATTACTTCAAGTAGAAGTAATGATGACATAGTTCTTGAACCTAATGGTACTGGTGCAGTAAAGACAACTTCTACAGTCCATGTTGGAGCATTTGTTGGCGGCATAGATATACTTACTGGTCCAGGTGCAATACGTACTGACACACTAATTACTGAAATTGCAACAACAGGTGCAGATAGTTATTCACTTGCTGATGGTGTGCTTGGACAGGTTAAAATATTAAATATGAAGTCGTTTGGAGGTGTTGCTACAATTACACCTACAACTTTTTCCAATGCAACGAATATATTATTTAATGCTAAAGATGATAATGTTACATTGGTGTTTACAAGTAACGGATGGGTAATTACTGCTGGACAATCCTTTTTAACATCATAATAAATACTGTATTACAAGGAGTAAAGAGGTATGGCGGCTCCAATTTGGGTCACACCACCTGGCGATTTAGGTACAGTAGTTGAAGGTGAATTTTATCAAATACAACTAGATGCAACAAATGCAACTAGTTACAAATATCTAAGTGGAATACTTCCTGTCGGTATAAGAGTAACTGCAAACGGTGTCTTAGAAGGTAATCCAAAAAATTATGATTATATTCAAGGTGTTCCTAGCGAAGTGGCTAAGGACATTACTAGCAAATTTGTAGTTCGTGCAATAGCAACAGACGGTACTGTTGCAGATAGAGTTTTTGAAATGACAGTCACTGGACAGGACGCACCTACTATAGATGCAACACCTGCTAGTGATTTAGGCATTTATTTTGATGGTGATTTAGTTGATGTACAACTTAGTGCCACAGATCCAGATCCCAATGATACTTTAACATGGAAATTACAAAGTGGAAATATTCCTAGTGGAGTCAATGTAACTTCTACAGGTAGAATTTATGGATATATTGATCCTTTTGCAGATGTAGATGGCACACCAGGTTTTGATGCTACAAACTTTGATATGAGCGAGTGGGATTTTAGAACTAAAGCAGTTAATAAAAATTACGAATTTACTGTACAAGTTTCAGATGGTAAAGATGTAGACTTTAAAACTTATAGTTTATACGCAGTTAGTAGAAATGCTGTGACTGCAGATATGGACTTGGTTTCAGCAGATAACATTTCTAGTTCTAACACTGATGGCGACATTAGTCAACTGTTAGATGCAGGTCAAAGCAATTTACGTAGACCAGCATTAATTACTGAAACAACAGGATTAGGAAGAGTAAAACATGAAAATTGGTTTAATTTTCAATTTGTAGGTAAAGACTTTGATGGTGATACTATTGACTATGTACTAGCAAGTGGAAGTTTACCAACCGGTTTGAGTCTTAATACGCAGAGTGGGTTTTTGACAGGTAGTATTCCTAGTTTTAGTGCAACTGAAACTAGTTTTACTTTTAGTATTCAAGTTAGAAAACGTAACTTAACAGAGTATGTAAGTCCAGCAAAAACTTTTACTATGATTGTAGAAGGCAATGCAGATAGTGTTGTCACATGGCCCGCAACCGATATGACAATAAAAACTGGTGAGCAAAGTCAGTTAGATGTTATTGCTACTATAAGTGATGGCACGCCAGTGCAATATGAATTACAAGGCGGAGTAAATGCAATAGCCGCAGGAAATTTTGTTGCAGGTGAGACATATACTATAGTTACTCCAGGCACAACAGATTTTATTGCAATAGGAAGTGCAGATAATAAAACAGGCACAAAATTTATCGCCACTGATGTAGGATCAGGCACAGGCACTGCAAGTCTTGGAACAAATAAACTACCACAAGGGTTGAAACTAAACACTGATGGATTTATAGTAGGTAGAGTTAGTTTTGAAACTTTCATGTTTGATACTGGTACAACGACATTTGATATAAATGATTTATATTTAAATGAAACTAAATTTGAATCTGTTTACACCTTTGTTGCAAGAGTTTATAGTGCTGATGGTAATGTGGATACATATAAAAAATTTACTATTACTCTAACTGCAGATAGTCTAAAACCTTATGATAGTGTTTATGCTCTTGCATTACCTAGTCAATCACAACGTGAAATTTATGAAAGTATAATTCAAAATAACGATGATATTCCACAAGAAGATATTTATAGAATAAGTGACTATGCTTTTGGTGTGCAAACAGATATTAGAGCATTGATTATGACAGGTCTTTCTCCTAAACAAGAAACAGACTATATTAGTACAATGAACAGAAACTTTTGGAATAATACTTTAACATTTGGAGAATTTAAAACTGCTCGTGCATTGAATACAGATGGTACTACCAAATATGAAATAGTTTATATAGAATTAATAGATAAAAAACAAGGTGTTAATAGTAAAACAGGACTAAGTGAAAGTCCTGCATTACGACAAGATGTACGTAGTTCCTCAACATGGACAAATCCATTAGTAGTTGACCAAACACCACCTGACGTTAGTCATAGTCACTACTTAGTATCACAAGAAAATGATTACTATGTTTATCCTAATAGTATTAGTAATATGAGAAGTAGATTAGGCACAGATATTGGTCATCAAATATTAGAAAGAAAAGTATTACCAGATTGGATGCAAGATAAACAATCTGATGATACAATACTTGGTTGGACACTAGCGGCACCTATAGTTTATTGTAAGCCAGGCACTGCAGAAAAAATAAAATATAGATTAGAAGAACGCATTAAAAATAATGATTTGGATATTAAAAAAATAAGTTTTGAAATTGATAGATTTATATTGGATAATAATCTTGGTAAAAACTTTGATAAAAATACAAACACATATGATATATCGCAAGAAACAAGTTTTGATAAAAGTACAACTATCACAACATTTGATGGAGATGGTACAAGATTTTTTGCTAGGATTGATGTATACACAGATAAAGATGAAGGAGATTTGTATATTAAGTTTCCGCAAGTAGGACCTTTTGATAGGTTGCCTTACACGGAAAGATAAATATATACATAATTTCCAAACGGAGAAATAAAGAAAATGGCAAGTTCAATTGTAACAACAGGTATTGATACGGCGTATCCTATTGCAGGACAAGATAACGATAGTCAAGGATTTCGTGATAATTTTACAAATCTAAAAACTGCATTAGATACTGCAAAAACAGAAATTACAGACTTAGAATCTAAAGCAGTACTTAAAAGTGCATTATCAGGTGACACTTTAAGTAACGATGGTGCAGGAGCAGTTTTAGAAGATTTCGAACTTAAAGATATGAGTGAAACTCGTATTGCAAAAGGAACAGTATCAGGAGCACAAACATTTGATTTTAGCACAGGACCTTATCAAACATTAACAACAAGTGGTAGTGTAAGCATTGCATTCAGTAACTTTCCTGCCTCTGGTAAAGTTGGAACTATTAGATTAGAAATAAACGTTGCAAGTGTTGCCCATACAATTACACTACCTAGTGCAGTTGATATAGGACAAGATCAACTAATTGGATCTAATGGTGCTCGTGTTATTACTCCGGACAGAACTGGTGTACATATTTTTGAATTTGTAACTGATGATGCAGGTTCTAGTATTGCAGTAATTGATTGTTTAAGAAACAACAGAGCAATAGAAGTACGTACTGCCACTGCTACAGGACAAGTAGGTGATAAGGCTGGTGATATAGCCGCTGATGCAACAAATTTATACGTTTGCACAGGAACTTATGATGGTTCGACAGTAATTTGGAAAAAATTAGTCTTACAAGCAATTTAATAATTGACTTCTTCTATATATCTGTTATAATAAAATTTTATTGTATAAGGATATAATATGCAAATTGATTTAAACAAATATAAAGAATTTGTAAAAGCAGTTACAAGCGATGAAAGTAACTACACATCATCTATGACTGAAAACTTAGTCAAACTAGAAAGAGAAAATAAAGATATAAAAATGGCACTACTTTTAACAGGCGCTATAGGTATTAGTGCAGAAGGTGGTGAATTTGCTGAAATAATTAAAAAAGTTGTGTTTCAAGGAAAGCCAATGAATGATGAAACTGTATTTCATTGCAAAAGAGAATTAGGAGACATTATGTGGTATTGGATTAATAGTTGTAGAGCATTAGGCTTAGATCCAAATGATGTCATAGCAGAAAATGTTAAAAAATTAGAAGCAAGATACCCAGGCGGAAGTTTTGATGCATTCTATAGCGAAAATAGAAAAACGGGAGATTTATAATGAATAGACAATCAACAATGACATCTACTGGTTATCAGTATGATGAAGGCTTAAGAAAGTTTATGTTGAATATGTTTAATCATACTGCTTTAGGACTAGCACTTAGTGGTGTAGTTGCATTTTTTACATATGCAAGTGGACTAATTTTTACACTAATGACAGGTCCAATGATGTGGGTAACAATGTTAGCACCA
>Ga0160422_10001416_pt1 | contig 15016 bp, 16 predicted proteins | sample Fk160mmetaG_FD_108192 | JGI IMG/M metagenome (GOLD analysis project Ga0160422, IMG submission 108192) | Marine microbial communities from the Central Pacific Ocean - Fk160115 60m metaG | ecosystem: Environmental > Aquatic > Marine > Oceanic > Photic zone | place: The Central Pacific Ocean...
ATGGACTTTTCAAAAGAATTACACCCTTCGATTTCTACAGCCCAATGATCGAGGGCTTGGCTGACTTCCTCCAATTGATCCCTGCTGGCCTCGACTCCCTTCAGTACGTCGCGGTCGGAATCCGACTTCCAACTTTGGAGAGTGTTTGCCCTAAGCCTGTTACGAAGATATCGGGAACTCGTATTACTTTGATCAATTGAAAATGGGATATCATGTTTGGTCAGGGTTTCCCTGATGAATCCCCCGGATAGAGTAAGGAAAGGCCTTAGGATCAGGTATCCGCCCTGATCTTGAGGGCTTGTTGGCCTAGGAGCGCAGAGGCCCTCCTCCCCTGCCCCGCGGGCAAGTCTCCAAAGCATTGTTTCGGCAACGTCATCCAGATTATGGCCCTGAATCAAGTATTTGATCGAATGCTCTCGCATTTTGCTGGTAAAAAAATCAATTCGCGCACTTCTCAGAGAGCCTTCGTCGTCTCTTATATTATCGAAGCATCTTGAAGAGAGAACTTCTACGCCGATTGCGCTTGCGACTGAAAAAACAAGTTCTTCGTCTTCATCAGAGTCGGACCCACGCAGTCCATGATTCAAGTGCAATACTTTAATTTTGGAACCCAGAAGCGCGTAAGTGATAAGAAGGGCGAAAATCGAGTCTGCTCCGCCTGAGCATGCCACCGCAAAACAATTCGGTTCTCGCGGAGGCTCAAAATACCCGCAAGTTGACTTATGCCAAAGATTCAAGGGGATTTGGGAGAGTAAATGCTTGGATTTCTCTCTCAGTTCATTCGAAACTCCCTTGTTATCCCTCACTATGAATAATACGAACTAAAAGCCTATGGCTTCCTTGGGGAACCACTTTCTCAAGCACTTTGGAACCTCCGTCAATCCGTCTGCCCGCAGTTTGTTTTCCAAAATTGCCGCTAGAACGCGAGGGATTGCAAGCGCGGAACCATTCAAGGTATGAACGGGAGAAGGCTTTCCATCATCATCTCGAAACCGAATATTGGCCCTTCTGGCCTGAAAGTCGGTAAAGTTGCTACAACTAGATACTTCGAGCCATCTTTTCTGACCGGCGGCCCAAACCTCAAGGTCGTACTGCTTGGCGTGGGGAAAACCAATGTCGCCTGAGCAGATTGACAAGACTCTGTAAGGAAGTTCCAGTTTTTGCAGAAGACTTTCGGCATCAGTGCGCAAGGACTCCAATTCCGCAAAGCTTTGTTCAGGATGCGTCCATTTGACTAGTTCCACCTTATCAAACTGGTGGAGACGATTGAGACCGCGAACGTCCTTCCCCCAACTCCCCGCCTCACGACGAAAACATGGTGTGTACGCGCAACGTTTCACAGGTAACTTCGCGGAATCCAAAATCTCATCCCTGAAGAAGTTGGTCACCGGAACTTCGGCTGTTGGGATAAGATAAATTTCCTCGTTCTGATCAACATACATCTGCCCTTCCTTGTCAGGCAACTGCCCGGTTGCCGTAGCGCTGGACGCATTTACCACAATCGGTGAGTGGATTTCTTCATACCCTTTGCCACCAACCTCCTCGAGGAAGAAGTTAATCAAAGCTCTGACGAGTTGGGACATTTCTCCAAGATAGAATGGAAATCCCGCGCCCGTTACCTTAACCCCTCGAGGGAAATCAATCATTTGATCGAACCAAGGAATGTCGTAATGAGGCATTGAATGTGGGAATTTCCCTTCGGTTTCGCCCCATGTTGCAATCGTTTGGTTATCCTCTTCTCCTTTGCCGTCGGGCACGGATTCGTGGGGGATATTCGGCACCGTCATGAATGCTTCCTTGAATTCAATATCCGCCTTCCTAGCTTCGCTCTCTAATTCTTTGACTCGCGCTGCCAACTCCTTCATTTCCGAAACTTTAGCCAAAAATTCGGGCGAACCCTTGGGCAGTTGAGACATTTCGTTGTTGGCAGCCTTCTGCCCCGCCCTTGCCTGTTCTGCGGCAGATATTGCCTGCCTCCTATTACCATCCAGCGATAAGACATTATCCAAGTCGTATGCGAATTTCTTTCTAGAGAGCTTAGATTTGATTTCGTCAAAATTTGATCTGCAGTAATTAATATCAAGCATCCAAGTAAAAAATGATATATCGTTGGCTAAAACAACGAGAATTTAACAACTAAGATAAATTACTTTTCATTTAATATGGCTTGAGATAGTTGCAGGTAAACGCTAACAGACTTTTTTGAAGATTTTTAAATACCTAAGTGATTTTTGCTCTATAATTAAGCGAAAGCCTCAAATTGGCAATGATACCGCTTGCTTCACCTGACATCCGCGAAGAGGATATTAACAATGTCGTTGAGGTGCTTCGCTCTGGCATGCTGGTTCAAGGCGTACAGGTTGCTGCACTTGAGCATAGCATCGCAGCCTACATAAACGTATCTCATGTTCTTGCAGCGTCGAGTGGTACGGCGACCTTGCATCTTGCTCTAGTTGCCTCCGGTATTGGCCCCGGGGATGAAGTGATTGTTCCATCACTGTCCTACATTGCGACGGCCAATGTTGTGGAGTTAGTCGGCGCTCGCCCCGTCTTCGTCGATATTGATATCGAGACATTCTGTATTGATACTGCGCTGATCGAAGCTGCGATCACACCAGCGAGCAAGGCGATCATACCAGTCCATGAATTCGGGCTGATGGTCGACATGGGCCCTGTCATGGAGATCGCTCAAAAACACAAGCTCATTGTGATCGAAGATGCGGCTTGTGCGCTGGGAGCAACCGACTTAGGCAAAAAAGCCGGTTCCATAGGTGATTTCGGGTCCTTTTCTCTGCATCCCCGAAAAAATATAACATCAGGTGAGGGCGGCTTACTTGCCTGCAAGGCCGAGGCACATGCGGCCAAAGTGAGCCTTTTGAGAAATCATGGCCTATTGGTTGAGAATGGGGGAATGACTTTTCCCGAGGCTGGATTCAATTACCGCCTCACTGACATTCAGGCCTCGTTGGCGCATAGTCAGTTCAGTCGCCTTGAAGAAATCCTGTCAAAGAGGCGGAAACTGGCTGCTGTCTACACTCAGGAACTCAAGCACTCGGCGGTGAAATTGCCCGTTTGCCCGAAAGGTAAAACGCATACATGGCAGAGTTTCCATGTTCTACTGGATAATTCTGTGAATCGTGATAAGCTAATTCAAAATCTGAAGGCTGCGGGCATTGGAACAAACCTAGGTGCTCAATGCATGCCCTACCAGAAATTTTTTGACCTGAAATATGGCTTGGATGTTCCTCGGCTTTTCCCCAATGGTCTGAGGGCTTACCAACAAGGACTCGTTCTGCCGCTGTATGAGAAACTAACCGAAAACGATATTCTCACAGTTGTTAAGACATTAGAACAGGAAATTTAGTATGATTAAAGATAAGAAGATTTTTATTACTGGTGGGGCTGGCTTTATCGCTAGCACGCTTATTGCCAGGTTGGTCAAAGATAATGAGATCGTCGTTTATGATAACTTTCACCGCGACACTATCACTTCGACCGGTTTGGCGAATGACCCGAATGTGAATGTCGTGAAAGGTGATGTCCTTGATCTGGAGTCGATGACTGAGGCGATGCGGGGTTGCAATACCGTAATTCATGCGGCGGGAATCGCGGGTATTGATACTGTGGTCAAGAATCCGGTAAGGACCATGCAGGTGAATATGCTTGGCACCGCGAATGCCCTGGCTGCCGCACAAGAGGTCGGTGTTGACTACCGCTTTATCGATTTCTCTACATCTGAGGTCTTTGGGAGCATGGCCTTCCGATCAACAGAGAAGGACGAGACGGTTGCAGGTTCGGCAGGTGAAGCACGCTGGACCTATGCCGTCTCTAAGTTGGCTGGCGAGCACTTGGCCAAGGCTTACCATGCAGAATATAATTTGCCGGTCGTCACAGTCCGCCCATTCAATGTGTATGGTCCGGGCCAAACCGGTGAAGGGGCGATTCAGGTCTTCATTTCTCAGGCACTGAAAAATGAGCCTATTGCAATTCACGGCGACGGTGCTCAAATCCGCGCATGGTGTTATGTTGATGACTTTGTTGACTGCATTCTGCTTTGCCTTGCAAGCGACAATGCCGTCGGCGAAAGTTTCAACATCGGTAATCCGCGTGCCGTGATCACGATCCTTGGCTTGGCTCAAACAGTTTGCCGTGTGCTCAAATCCAAGTCGGAAATCAACTTTGTGCCTGAACTTTCTGCGGATATCGCAATCCGTATTCCAAGCGTAACGAAGAGCAAGAGCCTGCTCGGGTTCCATGCAAAGGTAGACCTTGATGAAGGGATCAAGAATACTGCTGCCTGGATCGAAAAGTATCTATGAAGTCGCACGGCACAGGTTTACCTCCATGGGAATTCGCTCTAAAGGGCGAAAACTGTGTTTTTGAGACAGCCGTTTTGGTCTTTCACCCGGAAAACATATCGCTTGGTGATAGGGTTTATATCGGCCATCAAACAATACTTAAGGCTTACTATAAAAATACTCTTAAAGTTGGCTCCGGGACATGGATTGGACAACAATGCTTTATTCACTCGGCAGGTGGTTTAGAAATCGGTGAAAACGTTGGCATCGGACCAGGAGTCAAGATCTTAACGAGCCAACATGAGCTACTGGATTCCGATTTACCTATAATGCATCAGGAAATAGAATTTACTCCTGTTCGTATTGGTATGGGATGTGATATCGGTGCAAATGCTGTTATCTTACCAGGGGTGATCTTGGGAGAGTTCTGCCAAGTTGGTGCAGGTGCAGTTGTGACGAAATCATTTCCAGATCATTCTGTACTGACTGGTGTTCCAGCCTCTCTGCAACGCAAATTCGAGTAACTTCACTTTTTCTTTAGCCAATCCATGTAGCTACTTTCTAAGTTAGGTTTGTCGGCTAATTGGAGTGACTTAATGCCTCCTACTTCTACCATTCGATAAGCAATATCCATCGCATGCTTTTCAGACAAACCGACTCCCTGTTTATAATTGATTGTTTTGATATCTACAAACCAGTCTTGAGGAACATCACCGATCAGGATGCATTCAAGTTTTTTGGCAAATGCTCTACCTGACCATTCACCTTCAGTGAGGAATTTTTCAAGGTTTGCGGTCAATTTTTCACGCTGAATTGTGTCTTCGCAGAGCTCTTCGACTGCCTTCGGTAAATTATCCGGGTGACAAAGCTTTACTGGTGGAATGTCATCCTTGCACATAGTTTGTATGATACTTTCCCATCCATAGCCACCAACTAGAGGGACTTTTTTAAAACTGGCTGCCTCAGCTGCAAATCCAGCGAGGGGTGAATCGCTGTATAGTTGATCGACGACAAAGTCGCATTTGTCTATCTCTTCGAGCACGCGACTATGTGGTACTCCAGTCAGCACGATCAATTCTGCGTTCAGTCGTTCGAGCACTTGGGGCGATAGAGCCTCTATAATACGCTCAGTTCCTTTGATTTCTGGCCTTGATGGACAATGAAGGATCCGTATCTTACGATTGTTATCCATCGGTCTTGGATCTGCTTTCGCGGGTTGCATCTTTATCGGCATGCCAACGATGAAATAGTTTATAAAAGGCTTAGCCTGAAAGTGACCACACAATGGATTCTCTATAACAATACTAGCAGCTTTACTAATAGAATTTACTCGTGCCCGCTGGCGACGGGTACGCTTGATCAGTTTTTTGATAAAGCGCTTAGCCCTGTCATTGTCTGAATTCAGTGCCTGCTTTGCATAGGCTGAAAGGTAACGTGGCCTGGAGGCAGTTCCTACAAACATGTGCACGACTCGTTTTCTGAATAAGCGTAAAATATAATAATCGATTGGGAAATTGAAGAAGCCTTTACCACCTATGAACAAGCAAGCATCGGCTTTGGCGATTGCGGTGTATAAGGCAAATACCTTTAGAAAAAATTGACAGAATGTGCGAAGGAAAGAGTGTGCAGAAGAAATTTTCTCAATTGTATTAGGGAATAGCCAATGAATCTTTGGGTGCTGAATTAGCTCTGGCTGTTGTTGCGTGTGGGTTTGCTTAAATGCGATGACATTAGTGCCTTCATCTGCTAAGGCTTTTGCACTCCTTGACAGGAAACCGGCAATCTCTTGCGGACCAACAAAAATCGTTTTTCCTTTAATCGACATGTAAAACGCATTTAGAGCAGTTCCTGATATACACTCAGGATGCTTTTAACCATTTGGTCGAGGGTGTACTCTTCGGGGACGGTGGCCCGAATTGATTCGACTGAAAAAGATGTACGGATTGCCCGAAGCAAGGCAACGACAAGGCTATTGATGTCTTTATTGTCGATCACATACCCGTTTTTGTCGTCCTCGATCAGGTTATGGAGCCCCTCGAAGGTTGTGGCGATAACAGGTTTGCCGAGAGCGAGTGCTTCGACGACGGTGCGGCCCATGTTTCCCATCTTCAGAGAGGCATTCACCACAACATCACTCAATGCATAGATGGAACTCATGTCATTTTGACTGCCAGTAAAGATGATTCGATCTTGGAGTTCCCTCTCAATCACAAGCTTTTCTAGCGAGTCGAAGTAATCACTCTTATCCTTACGATAACCGCCAACAATCAAGCCGACGGCTTCAGGGATTTTACGGCAGACTTTTGCCATGGCCTGAATGAATGTTTCGTAGTCTTTCAACCAAGTGATACGCCCGACACTAGTGATCACCAACTTGCCGTGGAGATTGAATTTGTCTTTCAATTGATGGATTCCGTCAGAATTGACCTGAGCCGGATTAAACTGGTTCATATCAACGCCACGCTGAATCACACGTATGACGTTTGAGTCGGTGTTGTAATGCTTACGGATATAGTCACGGACAACTTCACTAACGCAGATCACCCGGTCACCACTTGTCATGATCTTACTGTAACGGTTGACGCTATTCATTCCGTGGACGGTTGTGACGAAGGGTCGCTTGCTTCTCTTGTTCGCGAAATGAGCTAACCACGCTGGTACTCGACTTCGGGCATGAATAATGTCCGGATTAATCGTTTCCAGTAGTTTGGAAAGTTTGACAGTGCGGATGGGTGTAGAGAGGATGTTCTTGGAGCAAATATCAAGTTGGTGATGTTGGCCACCATCGTGTTCCAGTCGTTCAATCAGACGGCCGCCTGCACTGATGACATGACTGTGATGCCCAAGCAGACTGAACTCGCGGTTTGTCTCAACGACACCGCGCTCAATGCCTCCCTCGTTTAACTCGGGTAATAGTTGGGCGACTTTCAATATATTACAGCGTGTGGCACATTAACGAATACCTTCGGTCGGTAACCCGACTTGAATTAACATGCGTTTAAACTTTCGTACGAGTTTCTTTTTTAAAAAAAAGCGGGAGTAGTCGCAGATCTTAATGAAGTCCGAATTCCCAAAGCCATCTATCATGACAAGTTGGTAGTCATCCGCAGACGACTTTTGCAGAACCAGATTTCCGGGATGAAAATCGCTTACAAGAACGCGAGATTCGAGAAATGTTCGGTAAAGTTCACAAATTTTCTTTGTTAGCGAATCGCCTGGTTGATTCATTTGGATAAAATCGGAAAGCTTAGTTGAAATTTGGCCGTCGAAATCGAGGACCAGTTCAAAGACATGACCTTCTCCCAAGTTTGTGTCAACTTTGCCAAAATATCGAGGAATTGATTTAAAATGCTGAGGCAGCATCGAATATTTGAATGAATACTTAATTTCCCTTTCACATCGAACTTTAGTTCTTCGACCGAACTTATAGGTTACTTTAACGCACTTTTTCTCGTTTTCCGGGTGAAGATAACACTTGCGCTCACTACCAACTCCAATGAGGCAATTTTCAGTTAGCTTTAACATTTCTGTTTCAAAGTAATTAAGTGTGGCTTGAAAAGGATTACCTTATTTAAAAATCAAGTGATCTGAGCACTTCTTCCCCAAGGCATGGAGAAAACTCTTTATGGAGGTTGTTTTGGCGCATTTCCTTAGTTTCCAGCCATTTGCCGAATGACGTTATTGGCAATGAGGGCAATTGAGCGAATTTCCCTCCACCAGGAAAGAAAACCGTCTTTTTTGCCGTTATCTCAATCACCCCCACCCTAGTGCACAAATTGGCGGCTTCGCAAATCATTGAGTAACTATCTTGGGTAACCCATGCTTGATGGCATGTTGAAAGTTGTCTCTCAACCCAGTCCGAAGGAGTGTCATTGCAATTAAGAAGTTCTAGTTCCTTAAGATTGCGCTTGCCCAATTCATCAAGGAAAGATTGTGGCGTCCTTCTTGAGTTGGAAAGTTTCCATTTCATGCCTTCGTTGGATTTGTCAGCAAGAATCGCCACTATTTTTTCAATGATTTGTTGATTGGACCATTTGAAGTGTCTGCTCGGTCCACCAATTAAAAAAATACCAAGATTCTTGTTGATTGGGCGATTTGAATTTACCGAAGGAAGAGGCATGTCACTTATGATTATGTTTTTTCGAGCCGGTGGATTGTCATGCCTTGGGATAATGCAGAGATCAAAAAAAGCCAGGGGTAAAGATGGCTTCATAACTATTATACTTTTGCCTCCATGGGCTTTTTTCGCGGCTAATACGTCGAGATGAGTCGAATGCCCTGCTCCCAAAATTATATCCGGCTTGGACTGATTTGATTGCAGGGGAAACCGCCCAAGCATCCAGTTTAACAAACCAATATGTCTACTTTTGCAGTGGAATTCCCTGCAATCTAGCTTGCGTAATCTTGCCAAAGAGTCAACGACCCCAAGGGACTGTTTTTCATGCCCAACTTTACCGTCCAAAATTCTCCATATTGTAATCTGATGCTTTGATTCGAGCTTTTTATTCATTCGATTCTTTAAATCTTACAGGCACTAGTTTAAATAATGGTGGTTCCGATTTTTTATAGATAAAAATAAGGTGTATCCATTGCTAAAGGCGTCAATAAACATTTTCGGCAAACTTATATACTATTTGCCTCATTGCATACTTCATTTTTGGTGCTACCTTTTGGCGATTCTTTTCTTGGTTTTTCAGAAAAAAAGAAGATTGTTGCTTTATCAGAACTTAAGGGGATGTTTCCCTCAGCATAAAAGTTTTGAGTTAAGCAGAATCGGAATTATTTCAACGGCAAGAACAATTGAACAGGGTTTGCTGCTTTTCGCCTGGCCTAATTTGAGCTCAAAACGCTTAAAGAAGATGTTCCAACTTTCAAGCGATCATGAAAGTAAGCTCAAAGCCAAAGTCCAATCCATGAACGGATGTCTTTGGCTGATTCCACACTTTTGTCATGCAGATGCCCTATCTATTTTGCCTCACTACATGGGTGAAAACCACCATGTCAATGCGCTATACCGTCCTTTGGGGAATCCGATTCTAAATAATTTCCTGCGGACATCAAGGGAGCGGTTTGGCGTTTCCACAATCGACAGGAAAAGAGGCGGAATGTTAAGAACATTAAGGGTATTAAAAAAGGGTAATATTTTGGCGATGCTTTTTGATCAAAATGCAGGTGGAGCAGGAACAAGAATGCAATTTATGGGAAAAGAATGCTCATGTACTGGACTCCCTGATATACTCTATGAAAAATATAAACCGAGGATCCTCTTTGTCTACACTCGCAGGATTGGGTTTTGGAAAAGCCAGATTCAAGTTGAGGAAATGGACCATCCTGAAAAAGGGAAGTTGGTGATTGAGCATGCCAACAAATGGCTCGAGGACAAATTGAAGCAAGACGTTGCATTGTGCGAAACTTGGCTTTGGTTGCATCAGCGTTGGAAGCCGCTTGTTGGAAAAAAGGCACAAATCAAATGAATTGCTTGGAGGATTTCCATCAGGACATTCTAGGTAAGGCAATGCGCGGCCTAGGTATTGGCAAGAATGATATGGCGCATCGAATTGGAACCGAGAGGGAGGAAATTGAAGGAATTCTGAAGGGAGCTTTTGACGAGCGCTACATTAGGCAAATGGCATCAGAGCTATCCATTGATGCCAATAAACTAATACGCTCAGCAAGAAGAGAATGGTTGCCTGCCCCAGTTGGAATCGAGGGAGTTATACAATTCAATAGCTCGTACCATGACATTGCTGTGAATGCGTACCTTACTTGGGATGATCGCACCAAGGAGGCGTGGATTTTTGATACTGGGACGGAAGCATACCCCATTGTGTCTTTTGTTGCCCAAAATAACTTGAAAGTAAAAGCTATCTTTCTCACTCATACCCATTTGGATCATATTGCCTGCTTGCAGGAACTTCGGCAAAAAACTGGCCAACCACTAGTTTTCGTCCATCATTTGGAATTGTTTGCTGGATGCGAGCCAATCGATGAGGGCTTTCAGGATGAACTTGGCAGTCTCTCCCTGGAAACTCGCCATACCCATGGCCATTCCGTTGGAGGGATCACATATTTCCTCAATGGCTTGACTAAGCCGATTGCATTCGTCGGCGATGCGGTTTTCGCCGGATCCATGGGGGGAGGAATGGTGTCATACGGTGACGCATTAAGAACAAATCGAGAGAAAATCATGACACTGCCCAATGAAACAATCCTGTGCCCAGGGCACGGACCGATGACCACTGTGATGGAGGAAAAAAAGCACAACCCCTTTTTCCCGGAATTTAAGACTTGAGTGACTCAGCGTGACTGCAGACGGAAATCACTGATTCCATTGAGGCGGCAAAGATCGACGACCTGCGTCACATGCTTGAGTTCGGTTTCCTCATCTGCCACAATCAGAACCTTGACTGAGTCGGACACCTGACTGGCGGATGAGAAAACCTTGGCAAGAGAATCTGGCTCAATGAATGATCCATTGAGATAGCTTCTACCATCATTCCTGATTGTGATGACTAACTCATTGCTAATCAAATTAGAGCCCGCAGATTCTATCTTGGGCAACTTTACGTTTAGGGCTCGAAGATTCTGGAATTGCATCGTCACGAGAAAGAAGATGATGAGCACCATCAAAACATCGACAAGTGGAACAATGTCGATTCTAGGTTGCCTGCGTTTCCTAATCATTCGAATTCACTTGTAAAACGCTCGATCCAGGGCTCTTCCCCGTAGCGTCAAGCAGTCTCGTGGTAAGCCAGTTTAGCGAAACCGCTCTTTTTTCTATGATCCTCATCAGGTAGGAGTGCATGAAGAGAGTTGGTATTGCGATAGCGAGTCCAATAATGGTCGTCAAAAGGGCCATGGCGATCCCTTCTGAAAAGATTCCTTGGCCAGATCCGGCGGGCATCGCGGAAAAAACCTGAACAAGTCCAGTTACCGTGCCGAGCAAGCCAACCAAGGGTGCCCCTGCGATAACTACCTCCAGGAGAAACATTCCTTGCTCCAGAGCCGAAATCTCAAGGGCGCAATAGGATCGTAGGGATTCGGGTGATGGATTTTCACGGGTCGCCACCCAGGCAATTCTTTCCGCCGAAGAGCCTTTTTTCCATTTCTTGCTGGGAAATTCTCCGATTCGAAGAGCTTTCTCGACTCTTCGTGGGAAAGTGAGTCCCCTCCGTAGGGAAAAAGTTCTCTCTGCCACAACGAAAAGCGAGAGAATCATGCAGAGTCCGAGGGGATAGACAAATAGTCCAAGGTCTTGTATTCCCATACCGGGTTGAAGCGAAGTAAGCATACTTGCCAACAAGATCGGGGGTTCCCCCATCCCCACCATAAAAAGGTTTGTATTTTGGGTAATCGATAATGAGTCGTTCGAGTCGTCATTGCGAAAGGGCTTTTCATCGGAAATGTCAAAGAGCGCAAAGACGAACCCCGACACCTCGTACACACCGACAGGGTTATGACTTTGAAAAACCGAGATCAACTCTGGATGAGGTTCAGAGGAAACTGGACTGGCAACCAAGCCCTCTTCCTCAATCCTCTCGAGGAACCGTTTGGGCGACAGTTTATTTTCCTCGTAAAACTGACATGATGTCAGGAGCAGGAGAGAATGAAAAAAAGTAACGGAAAATAGGACCCGAACCAGCCTCATTGAACTCATCAGACGTAATGAAGGCCTGCGGCAAGCTTATCCACTTGATCGGTTTTCCCCAAAAGTTCGTCAAGCGGGTCCCATGTGCCATCCAACAGAGAGTCTCTTGCTCCTGCCCTAAGTTCGACTGGAAAAGAATCTCCCTCTACCCTTACCTGTAACTCTTTGACGTCAATCGTGACAGGGGATTCCGGATGTCCATTCAAAAGATTTGCCAAACTGCGACGGCAAGAATCGGACATCGAGACGCAGGGCATACCCAGGTTTATAGCGTTCCCGAAGAAAATTTCGGCGAAATTACCTGCGATAACCGCTCGAAACCCGGCTCTGTAAAGAGATTGAGGGGCATGTTCCCTCGAACTGCCGCAACCGAAGTTCATGCCCGAAAGCATGATTGAAGCACCGGAGAAGCGCGGGTCGTTTAAATTGTGATCATTCTTATTTCCTTTGTCGTCGAATCGAACGTCATGAAATAGATATTCGCCCAAACCATCGAAGGTGACGCATTTCATGAACCTTGCGGGTATGATGCGGTCCGTATCTATGTCATCCCCCGGAACTTCGACTGCTGTACCCGTTACTTCTATGATTTTCGCTAAGGCCATATCAAAACAACTATGAGGAGAAAATCAAACGAGAGTCAGACACCTCTCCGGTAATGGCCGCGGCGGCAACCATGAGAGGACTCATCAGCATAGTTCGCCCCGTGGGACTCCCCTGTCTGCCCTTGAAATTGCGATTGCTTGAACTGGCGCACAACTGATCCCCAATCAGTTTGTCTGGATTCATCGCGAGACACATGGAGCAACCTGCATAACGCCATTCGAATCCAGCGTCTTCGAAAACTTTGTCCAAGCCTTTCTCCACCGCCAGCTTACTGACAACCTGAGATCCCGGAACCACAATGGCCTTCACCCCATCCTTGACTTTAAAGCCCTTGATTTTCGAGGCAACCTCCTCCAGATCCGACAATCTGCCGTTGGTGCATGAACCGATGAAGGCGACGTCGATGGGGGTGCCCTTGATCGGATTGCCGGAATCCAATTTCATGTATTCGAGCGCTTCGAGTATGCTGGCTCTGTCGGAGACTTCGCATTCTTCGGGAATGGGGATTCGTTCATCTATGGCAACGGCTTGACCAGGGTTAATTCCCCAAGTTACAGTCGGGGCAATTTCATCTGCCTGGATCACAACTAGGTCATCGTAGGAACAGCCTTTGTCCGAGGCAAAGGACTTCCATTTTTCTACACTTTCATCCCATTGAGCGTCTTTGGGGGCATGAGGTCGCCCGCGAAGGTATTCAAAGGTTTTGTCGTCAGGGTTCACATAACCCACTCGGGCTCCGCCTTCAATGGACATATTGCAGGCCGTCATTCGCTCTTCCATGGAAAAACGATCAAAAACTTCCCCGGCAAATTCGTATGCGAAGCCTGTGCCGCCGTTCACGCCAAGTTTACGAATGATGTGAAGGATAACGTCTTTGGCGTAAACGCCATCCGCAAGCCTCCCGTTGACCTCGATCCGTCGAACTTTTAATTCGTTCAGGGTCATGGTCTGCGTTGCAAGCAAATCGCGAACTTGACTTGTACCGACGCCGAAGGCAATGGCCCCGAACGCTCCATGTGTTGAAGTATGGGAATCACCGCAGGCAATGGTCATGCCTGGTTGGGTCAGGCCCTGTTCCGGGCCCACCACATGCACAATACCTTGCTTTCCCGTATCCACGTCGAAAAAAGTAACGCCGAAGTCCTCGCAGTTCTTTCGCAGTTCGCGGATCATCGCATCTGCGAGAGGGTCGGAGTATGGTTCTGAAACTTCGTTCGTAGGAACAATGTGATCTACAGTTGCAAAAGTTCTTTCGGGGTAACGAACCGGAAGGTTTTTTTCGCGAAGCATTCCGAAGGCTTGTGGGCTGGTAACTTCATGAATCAGATGCCGACCCACGAACAATTGGGTCTGCCCATTGGCAAGTTGACCCACTGAGTGAGCCTGCCAAACCTTTTGGAAGAGATTGAATTTAGCCATAAGAGGTAAGATATACTAGGCTATCCATTCGAAGTCGGCAAGACCAATGGAGTTTCTTTAATACTTTGGGAAACTCCGTAAAGCTATCCGAGGTAAGCTCGCTTGAGGCGTTTGTCCTGGGACAATTGTTCGCGCCCCCTGCCCTTTTTCTCGAGGGCCTTATCCTGATAGAGTTTGGAAAAGGATTTTGTGTTTCGATCCTGAAGTTCGAGAATTTTTTCGATCAATTCATCAGCGCGTTGGTCATCTCTGGGGTTGGACTTCAGTTCTTCCTTCGCCTCCAGCAAAAAGTTGAGATTCTCCTGTTTTGCTTCAATCAAGGACTCAATGGTGTCCAAGTGTTTTGCAGCAATAGCTTGCGTTTCAGCATGCAAGAGATTTTCGTGCAATTCGAGGAATTCCAGAAATCGGGAGAACTTTGAGGCACTCACTCCCAGTAAGTGGCGCTAGGCTTGAAGAGATATGGAACCGGGTTGCTGGTCGCCGGTCATTCCACCTTCTGGGTTTTGCGCAAGCATTTCGGCCCAAGCCTCGCGAAGTTCGCTGATGACTTTGTCCGCTTCGTCTATCGGTTCTTCCTTTTTCTGGAGATTGGATTGCTGAAGCTGATGCAAAACATAATCATATAAGCGATAAAGTGTACCGGGTAGTTCCCCGGGAACGGACATATCCAAGGAAGACTGCAATTCTGTGACAATATTCTGGGCTCTAATCAAATTATTGTTTACCCCTTCGTTTCTTTTCGTGAAATCCGTCTCCTCAAAAGAACGCCTTGCAGCAGTAGTGAAGCGAAGGTAACCATCAAACAGCATCAGGACAAGTTTGCCCGGGCTCGCCGTTTGAACGGACTGAGCCTTGTAGGAACGAGCTATCTTATCGTACTGCTGCATGCTATAATGGGAATGGGGTTGTTAGAAATCCTCGTTTTGAATGATCTTACCTAACATTCGATCAATGTTTTCATCGCTCATCCAATTGGGGTCATCCAATAAAAGCTTGGCTCTTTCAATGAATTCCGGACGAACGTCATTGGCTGATTGGTCAA
>Ga0160422_10001417_pt1 | contig 15015 bp, 21 predicted proteins | sample Fk160mmetaG_FD_108192 | JGI IMG/M metagenome (GOLD analysis project Ga0160422, IMG submission 108192) | Marine microbial communities from the Central Pacific Ocean - Fk160115 60m metaG | ecosystem: Environmental > Aquatic > Marine > Oceanic > Photic zone | place: The Central Pacific Ocean...
AGGCATGGGATAGTGACGCCTGACGAGGCCTATGAAACCCATCCCGCTGCGGAGAAGAAAGCAGCCTAAAACGAAACCAAGATCCACCTTAAATCAAGGATGAATACTAGTCGAAAACCTAGAACCACCTCTGGCGGCCAGCCTGGCGATGGCCCAAAGCCAATCCAAGTTCTTTCAATTCCTCTGTCATCCGTGGCCGACCGTAGCTGCCGAGGAATTGTTTGAACTGATCCCGGATATGGGTGAGCACGACCATGTCCTTACGTTGGATGGCGCTCATCGGGCGGTTGCGCCAAGCGCGATAGCCGCGCGGGCTGACATCCATGATCTGGCACAGACGGGTCACAGGCAATTCGTGTCGGTGTTCCTCGACGAAGACAAAATTCATTTGTTTCTCTCCGCGAAAAACACCGTGGCCTTTTTTGAAGGTTCCTCTTCTCCCGGCAGGCGGTTCTCTTTTCGTAGCTCCGCGATCTCGCCTTCGAGATCGGACTGGACGGTTGGTTTCTCGGGATTGCGCCGGGCCTGATGAATCCAGCGGTTCAGCGTCGAGAAGCCAATCCCAAAATCCGCCGCCACCTGCTTACGCCGTAGCCCGCCGGTTAAAACCAACTTAACTGCTTCTGAACGAAACTCCTCGGTTGGCCGTGATGCCATCTGTGTTTTCCTTTGCGACACGATAAGTGGTCAAAGAAGCAGCAATAATCCGGGACAGGTCCAGGTTCGTATTCGAGCGGCAGTACGAACCTGCCGCTCACAATTATTTAAAATGTAGGCAGCTCTGGCAAGGGCTGACCTAACCACTTGAGAGAGATGTCATTCAAGGTGCCGTTGAGTTTCTTGTGCATGATCCAGACGTTGACCCATTGCAGCAAATCAACTTCGCCCTTTTCGACCCCGATGAAGGACGCGCCATATTTGGAGATGTACTTCGTAGATAGATCAAGACCTGGGTTCGCTTCTGACAAAGCCGCCGCAACCACGTTGGATGTGATGATCGCATCGACCTGACCGGCCACATAAGCCGCCTGTGTTGCCGCGTTATCGCCAAAGCGCAAAATCTCTGTCCCTTCGGGCGCCTCTTCGGTGACTTGGATGTCTTCGATGGTGCCGCCTGTTAAGCCGATTTTTAGACCTGCAAGGTCATCGATGCTTTCAACTTCAAGTGCGTCTTTACCGAATGCGCCGGTGTAGAACGGAGCGTAAGCGGCAGAGAACCAGATGGATTTTGCGCGCTCTGGGTTTGCGCCCAATGTGGAAATCACAAGATCGAGCTTGTCGGTTTCCAAGAACGGGATCCGTTGCTTGGATACGATTGGGATGATCTCGACCTCAACGCCCAAATCCTCTGCAATCAGCATGGCGACATCGACGTCATAGCCCACATGTTCGCCTTCTTCATTCAGAGATCCGAAAGGTGGGAAGCTTTCTGGGACGCCGATTTTCACGACACCAGCTTCTAGGATGTCGGATAGGTCGGCAGCGGCCGGTCCGGCAAAGGGCAGCGCGAATACCACGGCGGTTGCGAGGGATTTCAAGAGTTTCATCTGGTTTCCTTTCTAAGGTTAGGCAGTTGTGACAATTAGCGTTTTGGGAGAGGTCCCTAGACGCCGCTCCAAGTGACGCGACCAAAGCGTTAGCGGATAGCAAAGCGTGAAGTAAATCAGCGCCATAATTGGAAAGATGATAAAGGGTTCAGACCCTGCCACTGTGGCATTCGCCCATCGTTTGCCAATGGCCATGAGATCGTGAAATCCGATGATGTAAGCCAGCGACGTGCCTTTGATGATCTGCACCATGAAGCTAACGGTTGGTGCGAGGGCCGCGCGCAGGGCTTGCGGCATAATCACCTTTTGCACGGATCGGAAAAACGAAAGCCCCACCGCACGGGCGGCTTCCCATTGACCGGTGGGGACGCTTTCTAGCGCGCCACGCCAAACGTCGGCCATGAAGGCTGAAGAATGCAGGGTCAGTGAAATGACCGCTGCGGTCCATGGTCTGATATCAAGGCCTAAGAACCTAGGCGCGCCGAGACCGGTTAGGAATAACAGCATCAAAAGCGGGGTAGATTGAAACAGCCATACGAAGGCTGTCGCGCCGCGTTGTGATGCTTTGTTGGGAAGGATGCGTAACAGCGTCAGGATGCCGCCGAAAATCGCCCCACCGGTAAAGGCAATCAGGGACAGGTAGATCGTGAACTGGCTAGCCTCGATCAGTTGAAACAGAATGATGCCTTCGGGCTTACCAAGCAAGGTAACAAGTATGTCTTTCATCGGACGAACTTCCAATGCATGCTAACCTGCTCAAGCTTGGCGAGGGCAGTTTTGAATAGCAGCGACACGAGGATGTAGAGGACGGTCAAGGTCAGAAAGACTTCGAAACTGCGGAACGTGCGGCTGTCGATGAAGACGCCAGCGTAAGTCAGATCTTTAACGCTGATCTCAGATATGATGCCAGTGGTCAGGAAAAGAAAAATGAATTGCGCACTAAGGGAGGGGAACATTTTGCCCATTGCTTGAGGGAGCAATACGCGCCACAGCACCACATAGCGTGGCAGGCCGAGGGCATTAGCCGCTTCGCTTTGATTGGGATCTACAGACTTGAGGCCAGCCCAAATGATCTCTGAAAAGTAGGCAGAGAAATTGAGTGAAAGGGCGAGCAAAGCATGTGCCCAGAATGGCCATTGATAGCACAAGAGGGTTGGCAGTCCGAAAGCGACAAAGAACATCTGAACGACAAGCGGGGTGTTACGTATGAAATCCACATAGCCTGCGGCAACCAAACCCAAGACTTTGATGCGTTCAAAGCGGGTGACGGCAAGCAGGATGCCAAGCGTAAATCCAATCACGCCCCCTGCGATTGTCAGTCCGGCTGATGTGGCAACGCCTTGACCCAAAAGCCCAAGATATTCTGAGCTCCGGTAAATTTCGAAAAAGCGTAGATCCATTTAGACAGCAGTCCTCTAAGCAATTTTGAATGCCTACGCGGTTCAGACGGGAGGAGGTCAACCACCGGCCACTTGCAAATAGAGGGCCGATTTGGGCGTGCTCTTTAATTTGTCGGCTTTCCTCTAATCTGACTAATTTTTGGGCGATCCTTTGCAAAATGCGGGCTCTGGTCGGAAAATCAGACTGTGCTCACCATTTTTTCCAGCGCTTCCGCGAATTGCTGCGCAAAACGTGCAACGGCCACGGGCAGCGATCGCCCTTTAAGATGCACGATGTAGAGCGAGCCAATCTCTGACTGCGCATTCTTTAAGGGTCGCGAGACAAGCTCCTTAGAGGCGATCTGCGGAAGGCCGATTTTCAGCTCAAACCCAACCGCCTGCGTGCGAGCCACGTATTGTTGCAGCAGCACATAGCTGTCTGCTTCAATCGTTGGGGCACCCGAGGCAGAAAGACGATTAGCCAAGGCCGCGATTGTTTTGCGCACGCCGCAGCGCGTTGAAGGTAGCGCAAGGGGGTATTCGAAACAATCGTTTAGCGACACTTCGGTTTGCGCCGTTAGGGGGTGATCGCTGGTCATGATCGCATGGATCGGTTGGGGCATGGCGAAGACGGTGTGGAATTCAGACTGTCGCAAAGGTTCGAAAACGATGGCCAGATCGGCGCTGTAATTTAACAGCGCCTCCATGGCCTCGGATCCATCCTTGTTCATGACGCTAAATGTCACCTGCGGGAAGTCAGCTTGGTAGTCGCGGATTTGCTCGGGCAGTAGATAGGGAAGGACGGCCTGAGAACAGGCGATAGAAACATGTCCACGACGCAAGCCAGACAGGTCCGCGATGCGGGATTTCAAAGCTTCGATTTCAGCCAGATGCTTGCGCATCGTGTCGATCAACAGCTCGCCCGCAGTGGACAGACGCACCCCGCGACCCAGGCGGTCAAAGATCTCGACCCCCAGCTCTTGTTCTAAAGCAAGCACCCGGCGGTTCAGGGCTGAGGGGGTGATCGCCAATTGCTCCGCCGCTTGCCGGATCGACCCTGTTCGGGAGATCCAATCAATATAGCGATAGACTCGCAAGTTTTGCATCTCTGTCCTGAATGTTGAGTTTTTCGTCACGGTGCCAAGCAAAGTTAGCAGCACATTGCAACAGTTTCCTCGAATAGCGTCGTCGACGCGATTGTAGGTGGGGACCGGTCTATGTCTGCAAAAGAATTGTCAGCATTTGAACAATCCGTAATCGAAAAGATCACGGAAGAGAGCTGGCTGATGCTCGCCACTGACCTGATCAAATGCGGCCAGCCGGATTCTGGCAACGCTTTGGACCCGGACCAACCTTCTGCCAAGGAAGAGGCCATCGCCCATATGGTTGCAGGTGAGCTGAAGGGCATGGGCTTCGATGTTGAGATGCCGGTGAAAACCCGCGGTCGCCCCAATGTTCTGGGGCGGATTAAGGGGGCCGATGGGCCAAGCCTGATGATCAACGACCACCTTGATACCTATCCCGTGGTTGAGCCAGAGAAGTGGGACAAAACCGACTTTGATCCCTACAAGGCGACGCGTCACGGCAATCTGCTGTTCGCGCGTGGCACGTCTGATACGCGCGGAAATATGGCGAGCGCTTTGCTTGCGCTAAGGGCTGTCACGGATGCCAAGCCAGAGTTCCAGGGCGAATTGCTGGCTTGTTTCACCGTGGATGAAGAACGCGACGGCACCGATGGGTCGATCTTTATGCTCGAAGAAATGGGTCTGAACCCGGATTATTCGATCACCGCGGAGCCAACCGCTTGGGGTGGACCTGAAGGCCATTGGGGCATGTCGATTTCAACCGCGAACTCGGGCCATTGCCTTGTTGAGGTCGAGGTGAAGGGAACGAAGGGTCACATCTGGCGCCCGGACATTGTCGCCAACCCGATCTTGGAAGCGGGTCGCCTTTTGGCGGATCTGGAGACTATGGCGTTTACCCATGTACCAGACAAATTCATGGGCCACACACCCCCGATGTGTTCGATTGTGCGTATACGCAGTGGTTTGACTGGAGAGATCCAGTTTTCGCCCGATATCTGCGTTGTCACTCTGTCGGTTGTTGGGATCGTGCCGGGCATGACAATGGAAAGCGTGCTGCAGGATATCAACAAAGTTGCCAAGGATGTCTTGGGAGGCTCCAACGAGATCACGGTCTCGGTACAACAAGTGCCGGGTTCGCTTTTCGTGGCTGGAACGGACAACGTCGAAGCGGATCAAGAACCGGTTGTGACGCTAAGCGCGGTCTATGAAACGATGCGCGGTGAAGCGCCCAAGTTGAACCGCAAGAATGCCTTCAACGACACGATCCGGTTTCGCGAAAAGGGGATCAATGCGGTCACGTTCGGTCCCGGCGAAGACGGCTGGGCGGCAGATAACGAATGGATCTCGATCCCCAAGTCCGTTGAAGCTGCCAAGATTTATGCGGTCACGATTTTGCGGTTGTTGGGAGCAAGCGGGTGAGCGAGTCTTCCTCATTTGCTCAGCACGTGAAAGCGCGGTTCTGGATGCGGTCTAGCCTTTTGTCACTGACGACAGTTGTGTTCATGTTCGCGGCTTGGGAGTTTGTCACGGCGACAGGGCTGGCCAACAAACTGTTCTTGCCCGCACCAGAGGCTGTCTGGAAAGCGTTTATTAAGGCGGCAACAAAGGGCTACCAAGGCAACACCCTGCAGACCCATGTGGGCATTAGCCTGTTGCGCATATTGGCGGCATTTTTTGCGGCGATCATAGTGGGTGTGCCTTTGGGCATCTTGATGGGGCTCAGCAAAGACGCGCGGTCCCTGTTGAACCCGATCATTGAGTTTTACCGCCCGCTACCACCCCTTGGGCTGTATACGCTTTTGGTCATGTGGCTGGGCATCGGGGAGGAAAGCAAATTCGCACTTCTCTTCCTTGCGGGTTTGCCCGGGATCATCATCACCACAACACAAGCCATTTGGAACATTGAGCCGATCTATGCCCGCGCTGCCCAAGCGCTGGGCGCTAAACGCTGGGACCTCGTGCGCCATGTTTATCTGCCTGCCGCTGGGCCAACAATTTTGGCGGGCATGCGCCTATCGCTGGGTTTTATCTACACCGTTCTTGTTGCAGCAGAGATTGTCGCGGCCACTGCCGGTATCGGCTGGATGATCTGGGATGCGGCGAAATTCCTTCTTAGTGACGTGGTGATCATGGGGCTGATTGTCCTTGGTCTAACCGGCGTCGCTTTAGACATGGCCATGCGCCAAATCGGGCACTGGCTGATGCCTTGGGAAGCACAACTTAGAAACTGAGAAACGCAGACAAACTGCGTCTGAAATTTACCAACAGAAACCCAACACGGAGATTAAAATGAAAAAGTTGCTACTTGGCCTGACGTCAGCACTTGCGCTTAGCAGTGCAGCGATGGCGGAAGCGCCTGAAGAAGTCACAATCGGCTACCTTAACTTGGTGAACGCCCAGCTCGTCACCAAGAGCCTTGGTCTGGTTCAAAAACACATGCCGGGTGTTGAAATCAACTACATCAAAGTCGGCGGCGGTGGCGATATGTTGCGCGCAATTGCGGCGGATCAGATTGACTTTGGCGGCTTGGGCAACCCACCGACTGCCATCGGCGTAGCCCGTGGTTTGCCGATCAAAGGTACGATGGTTTTGAACATGCTCGACTACGTTGAAGCGATGGTTGTCCGCACGGAAGAAGACATTCAGTCGTTTGCCGATCTTAGAGGCAAGACAATTGCGGCACCTTTCGGGTCAACAACACACTACCTGCTGCTGCAGGCACTTGCCAACGAAGGCATTGACCCGGCCAGCATGAAAATCCTCGACCTGCGGCCGAACGATATCGCGCTTGCTTGGTCACGTGGTGATATCGATGCCGCGTGGTTTTGGGAGCCAAACCTGAACAAGACCGTTAGCGACGGCGGCAACATCTTCATGACCTCCGGCATCATGGAAAAGCGCGGCTACCCAACTTGGGATGTTGGCGTGGTGATGAATGAGTTTGCGGATAAGTATCCCGATTACGTTGAAAAGTTCATCGCGGCGGAATGCGAAGGTATCGAGTACTGGATCAGCAATCCTGCGGAAACGGCTGTGATCATCGCCGAAGAACTTGAACTGTCGCTAGAAGACGCCACGCGCATGATGCGTGGGACTGAAATGGTGCCTTGTGAAAAGCAGTTGACCGCGCAGTACATGGGCACAGAAGCGGCAGCGGGTGGCTTTGTTGATACGTTAATTGCGACTTCTGACTTCTTGGTCAGCCAAGAGCGCCTGCCAGAGTCGCCAAGCCGCGAAGTGTTTGAAGACTTCCTTGTTTCCACATGGCTTGAAAACGTCGTCGCGGAATGAGAGATCTACTCACGATAGGCGCGCTTCGGCGCGCCTACCTTTCTGGTGAGGCAACGCCAAGCAGCGTGCTATTCGGCCTCGCGTCTCGGTTCGCGGATGCGGATCAGGAGGCCGTTTGGATCTCCACAATCTCGCCAGAGGTTTTGGCAGCACGTTGTGCCGCACTGGAAGCTGACCCTGCGGCCAAAGACCTGCCGCTATATTGCATTCCCTTTTCGGTCAAAGACAACATCGACGTAGCCGGTTTCGCAACCACCGCCGCCTGCCCGGGTTTCGCTTATACGCCTGAGGTTTCTGCCACAGTTGTTGCCAAAGCCGAAGCGGCTGGCGCAATCTGCATCGGCAAGACTAACCTTGACCAATTCGCCACTGGTCTCGTCGGTGTGCGCTCGCCTTACGGCATTCCAACGAACCCATTTAATGCTGATTACATCCCCGGAGGATCATCCTCAGGTGCGGGTGTTTCGGTGTCCACCGGCATGGTCGCCTTTGCCATCGGCACAGACACTGGCGGCTCTGGCCGTGTTCCGGCCAGCTACAACGGTATCTATGGGCTGAAACCGGCACCGGGCGAGTGGAGCCGCACGGGGCTTGTTTATGCATGTAGAAGTTTTGACACAGCAACCGTTTTTGCAGCCGAGATGGAGGACGCCTTGTTGGTCCATGAGACCGTTAAAGGAGCCGATCCAATGGATGCGTTTAGCGCGACATTCGTCGCAGCCGAAGTAGGAACTCCTCGAGTCGCAATAGCGTTGCCCGAAACCATCGAGACTTTTGGCGATGAAGACGTCGCATTGCTTTACGCAAAAGCCTATGCGCTGATCTCCGCAATCATGAATGTTGCAGAGGCTGACCTCACTCCATTTCAAGCGATCAACGACCTGATGTTCTTTGGCCCATACCTTGCCGAACGCGACGTGTCGGTCGGGGCCTTCATTGATGAAAACCCGGATGCCTGCCACCCCATCGTTGCTCCAATGATTCAAGCGAGCCGAGAATTCTCCGCTGCTGACGCCTACCGCGCGTTCTACAGAACCGCAGAGGCGCGCAACGCGACCAATGCTTTTTGGGAATCCAACGATGTCCTGATCACCCCAACCGTGGGCGCCCTCGTAACCCGTAAGATGTGCGAAGATGATCCACTTGGTCCGAACTTCCGAAACGGCATTTATACCAACTTCGCAAGCCCAATGGGTCTCAGCGCCTTGGCTATCCCTTTCGGAAAAACTCCGCAAAACGTGCCTTGGGGTCTCATTATATACACTTTGCCAGAACGTTTTGACGCAAGCGTTAAAGTGGCGAAACAAATCACCGCAGAATATTTAAAATAGAGCGACATGTTGTTTTTGTCTTTCGAAGAAATGGTCGCAAAAGATGGTTTCCAGTATGGGCGCCGCAAAAAGTAGCGGCGACCCTAGTGTTCCCCACCTGACATAGGGTTCCCGTCGGCGGTTCGTTGTGTCATGTTGTGCTACGAGACGCAATGACATCTGCCTTTACCTTAGCCCCTGCGACCGCGCTGAACCGCAGTCGCTCGTCCGGAACCGAAACATGCTGCGCAAATTTGGCTTTGGATTCAGGCGAGTGGTTCTTTCTATTGGCCATTGTGGATCGTCTCTTTCATCATGCGATCCACCTTAAACAATGGTCCGATTTTCCGCGACCACCTCTCGCCTTCGAGGCTGTAGGGCGGTTTGAACTTGCGTTTAGAAATGTGATCTCTGAGGCTCTAAGCAGCCGCTTTGGAAGTCATCCCTACTATGATAGGACTGCCTTCAAAGATGCGAAAGCGCATAACCAAGCCCTTTGCCAAGTCATTCAAACATTTGATAAATGAAAAGATGATCGCGCCAAGCACTATCGGCAGACTTATGACCCTCCTGCCCTCCCTCCTATCTGGACGTTTAAGGAGTTTCTAACCTTCGGTGGCGCAGCACGTTTGTACGCTTCCCTTAACGGACCTTTGAGACCTGATATTGCCAGAGCATTTGGTGTGCCTCGACTACCGACCTTTAAAAGCTGGGTGCTATGCTTCGTAGATTTACGAAACATCTGCGCACACCACGACAGACTGTTCAATCGTAGGTTCCAGAAGCAACTACAACACCTTCCTCGGGAAGGCATTCCTGCGGCGGCCAACAATACCTTGAAGGCTCATCTCGAATGCCTCGATCACGCTTTAGCCGCGATAGTAGAGCAAGGTGGAAGCGTCACAAAGGCTCAACAGCTCATGAATTTGCAAAAGTACGCTGCTGCGAGCCCGGCAGAGGCGGGCTTTTAGAGCTACTCCTTGCGAAAATTTGCGTTCGTATGACCGGCTCCAAAATCGGTGGTTTTTGTTACCCCCTTTCCCTGCCACGGTGGATCAAGGGCTTAGCCGCGCTAAAAACCTGTTCCAAAATATATAGGGTTTTGGTACGATTTTGGCATGATTATTGGCTATGCCCGTGTGTCCACTACAGACCAGAACCTAGACGCCCAGCTTGACGCTTTGAGCGAGGCTGGCACGGGGCGCGTGTTCTCCGAAACGGTCAGCGGTGCAACGGCCAAGAGGCCAGAATTGCAACGCATGCTCGATCAGCTCCGAGACGGTGACGTGGTGGTGGTGACGAAATATGACCGTCTTGCCCGTTCCTTGCGTGATCTTCTCGATATTGTGGAAGCCATTAAAGAGCGGGGAGCGGGGTTCCGTTCCTTGGCTGAGGACATCGACACGACAACGCCAGCCGGAGAGTTGATTTTCCACGTCTTCGCGTCCATCGCTCATTTTGAGCGCCGCCGTATCGCGGAGCGCACCCGCGAAGGTTTGGCCGCAGCTCGTAAACGTGGCCGCATCGGTGGCCGTCCCCCTGCCCTATCGCCCGCTCAGAAAGCTGAGGTGATCCGCATGCGCGACGAAGAGCGCCGCCCACTGCGTGAGATCGCCAGCTTGTTCAAGGTCAGTGTGCAGACGGTGCGAAGATTTTGAGTGATTGAGTAAATGAGTTATTTTGACGAAATTCCAGATAACCTCGTTGAACGGGCTGAAATGATGGAGGGTATCCTGATTTCACGCGCCACTGGTGGCGCGGGTGACAACGGTATCTATGCCTAATTGCGTCGTGATTTCATGGCAGATGCAACATTGCGCGACCTGTTGCCTAAGTTTGTTCGGACATACAGGAATCTTGATGCTTTTTGGCCGTTTATCAAGAACGAGGCACCTTCTTATGCCGAGCGCCGCGAGATAATCAGCAGTGCGTTTACGCCTCTCATGGATCATCTTGGAGGGCGGAACCGTGCGCCTGTCGATGCTGTGTCTTCGGATGTGTTGCAGAGCTTCGATGCTGATGGCGTTCACGCCGTATGGGCAAAGGCAATGGAGCGCCGGACGGTTGACCCAGAGGGCGCAATTACGATGGCGAGGACGCTACTTGAGACTGTTACAAAGCGCATCTTGGATGAATGCGGGCAGTCGTATTCGTACAAGGACGACTTACCCAAGTTGTACGGCAATGCAGCAAAGGCGCTGAATCTTGCGCCGAACCAGCACACGGAAGAGCCGATCAAAACGATCTTGGGCGATGCTATGAATCTTGTGAACGGCATCGGCACGTTGAGAAATCGCCTTTCGGACTCGCATGGTAGATGTGGTCGCCTGCCCGTCCGCCCTTTTCCTCGTTACGCCAGCCTTGCGGTAAATACGGCAGGTGCAGTCGCGACGTTTCTTGTGGAGACTTTTAACGAGCGCCAAGGCGGAGAATAGTTGAAAAGTACCAAAAATTGGTATAACTTGTTTCTAGGAGGCTCATTATGGCAAAAAACACATCCATGTCGCTTGGTGACCACTTTGCAGGCTTCATCGATACGCAGGTTCAATCAGGCCGCTATGGTTCGGCCAGTGATGTAGTGCGAGCTGGCTTGCGGTTGTTGGAAGAACACGAATCCAAGGTGAAGGCTTTGCAAGACGCCTTAATTGCAGGCGAGCAATCGGGCGAGCCGCAGCCGTTCGATTTTGAAGAGTTCAAAGCACGTAAGCGGGCAGAGTTCGGCAACGCCCCTTCATGAGCCGCGTCACGTTCTCACCCGCAGCAATCGCGGACATTGATGGAATCTGGGATTACACCGCAGAAATGTGGGGTGTAGATCAGGCCGACCGTTACACGGACGATATTCGGGATGCCTGCGACGACTTGGCCGCAGGATCGAAGCAAGGCTGCGCAGCCGATGTTCGCGACGGGTATCTGAAATACTCGGTCGGCAAGCACTTCGTTTTCTTTGTCAGGACAGGCGGCGGAATCGCTGTCATTCGGGTTTTGCATCAACAGATGGACACAGATCGGCATTTGTAACGCGCTTGCCTGACCTCAATTACTCAGTTACACTTTTGAGTAAAAACACAAATGAGGCAGACATGAGCATAATTTCTATTTTGAATCCGAAGGGTGGTTGCGGCAAGACCACCATCAGCACCAACCTTGCGCGGGTGCTTCATGATCGTGGGCAATCCGTCTTGATTGTGGACAGTGATCCGCAGGGCAGCGCCAGAGATTGGCACGCTGCCAGTGAAGACAACCCACTTGAGCTGGTGGCGCTCGACCGTCCCAACAACGTCAAGACGCTGCGCAGCATGGCGGCGAATTACGACTACGTGGTGATCGACGGCGCGGCCAAGTTGGAAGACATGATCGCCGCTGCGATCAAGGTCAGCGATTTTATCCTGATCCCCGTACAACCCTCTCCCTACGACATCTGGGCGGCGTCCGATCTGGTGGACTTCATCAAAGCCCGTCAGGAGGTCACAGACGGCGTTCCGCTTGCGGGCTTTGTGGTGTCCCGCGTGGTAGAGGGAACTCGCCTAGGTGGTGATGTGCGCGCCGCTCTGGATGAATACGCCCTGCCCGTCTTTGAAACGACGATCACGCAGCGGCAGGTTTATCCGCAGACGGCATCCGAAGGACTGACCGTGTTTGATGCGGACAACGCCAAGGCTAAGGCCGAAACCACGGCATTGATTGACGAGGTTTTGGCAATGATCGCGCCCGTGGCGCGGGAGGTGGCGTAATGGGATTGTCAGCGAAACGCCCAAGCCGAGGCGACGAAGCCCGTAAGCGCATCTTGCACGAAGTGACAGAGACGACCGAGAAGAAGAAACGCTTGAATGCTGAGATCGAGGAAAGTCTATATAAGCGGATCAAGATGAAGTCTGTTGAAGAGGGGCGGTCAATCTCAGACATCACGCGCGACCTGTGGTCTGAGTATTTGAGTAAATGAGCAATCCTGCCGGATAAGGATAGCTGTTCCAATCCCGGATGATCACATAGCCCCTCGTCAGTCGGCGTTTTCATGGCACGCTGGGTTCTGACCGAGGCGCGGGACGGGACATCGAACACCGACTGACCCCGCCAAAGTCGCCCCAGACCAACGGCATGGTCGAGAGGTTCAACGGTCGCATTGAGGAGGTGCTGCAAAGCCATTACTTCCAATCCGGCGAGGAACTGGAGACCACGCTGCACCGCTATGTCTGGCTCTATAACCAGCAGCTCCCTCAATCAGCCTTGGGCAGCAAGACGCCATTGCAGGCGATGAAAAAAATGGCACAAACTCAAGCCGGATCTGTTCAAGAAACAACTATACTACCTGCCGGGATGTGACAGTTCTATGGTTGGGCTACATCGTTTACGTTTTTCTGTGGAAAGGCGGGAAGTTATCATTCAAACAACTACTGGTGCCATCAGCTCTTATCACCATTGGGTTGATGCTACTGATGTTTGTTGGGGCTAATGTGGTAGCATCTGCTCAAAACAATGCAGCTTCAATGGAGAGCGCGGCCGATGCATTAAAGAGTACCGCAGATTCCGTCTGGTGAGTTTTTACTCAAATGAGTAATCGGGCACTACCGTTTCGCTTCACATAGCTTTTGACGAAATTCACAAACGACCCGCTTGGGTTATCCGGCACAGATTTCTTACTGCTCAGCATATTTCGCCATTCGCGTTCTAGGAAATAGAGATCATAGCCGCCCGCGTGCTTCCGGGCGTTGCCAAAGGCGGAAGAGGGCAGGGCGATCTGATCGAGCGCGTCCACTGTCTCCGGTTCGGTGTAGATATCCGTGAACTCAGAACGCGGGCGGATGATGAAGAGATCGCCGTCCAGCTCGAACGTGTAATCGGGGATGTGGTTTTTTTCGTTATTCATATCCACGATGGCCTTGACCATGCGGCGGAACTCTTTGGGCGTGGATTGCGAGCCTGTCTTCATCCGCAGCTTTTCCATGCCATAGCGCAGCATGCGGTTGCGCGTGCCGCAGCTCTTGCGGGCGATTTCATACAGACGGCGTTCAAGCGGTTTGCGGAGCTGGAAGTACAGGGGGGAGATCGTCAGGATTTCACGGCCCTTTGCGTCGATGGCATTGAAGAGCCAATCGGAAAGGGTGATCTCAATCGCCTGCATACGGCCATCACGGGTTTCCCGCACGACGCGATATTTATCGATGAAGCCAAAACCTTCTAGCGCTTCAAAACCACCCGTGGTGACGTTGGTTTCAATGCCTGTGTTGCGCAGCCTGTCGAGCGCATCTTTGAACAGCTTGTACCCGCGTCGGCTTGTGTCGCGGTTCGTGGCTTTCAGGAGGTCATGAGCTGAAAAACGCATTGTGCGATGAACCTGACGGCCTGCATTCAGTGCCGCCATACACTGGCTGATGCAGTAGATCAGGATGTCACGATCAAAGACCGTAGCTAGACCGATGCTGGACGGTTTCAGCTCTAGCCAGTTGCCATTCACCTCATAGCGCCGTGGGGTCATGTCCGGCTTGGTTGAAAGCGTGAAGAGGGGATACTCCATTGACGCCATGTCAGACTTGGGAGCGGCGTCGAAGATATCACACACGAAAAAATCCCGTTGCGGATGTCGCACAGGGAGTAGGGGAGATCGTTCTGGTTTCAGATCACTTTCAGACATCACATTCAGGACTTCACACACCACAGCCAGTTTCGGGAGTTCACACACTGAGTCAACGAAATTCGGGATTTCACACACTGCCCGTCTGTGGATAACTCGTAGTGGAGGATTCAGGATTTCACACACCAAGATTCGGGATTTCACACACCAAGATTCGGGATTTCACACACCATCTATGACAAATTAGGGGGAATCAAAATTTTATATCAACAACTTACAGAGTTTCCGAAAGCTGGAAACACATATAAAACACAAATTAAACACAAAGGCTCTTCGCTACGCTTCGAGTTAAAAGGAATCCTCGTAAACTCGGATCCTCTAACCACTATGTGACGGCTACGCCGTACAACGGTCTAAGTCGTGCTCCACACTCACCAAAGCAGGAAAAAATAGGCCACCACTTTCAAAAAACCCAAAGGTTGTGCATCACGGCAAATGAACATATTATACCCCGCAGAGTATAAGACAGATACAAAGGAATTTGCTGAGAATATAGACTAAATGGGGTCAGTTGCGGATAGGCGCGAGATCCTGCGCTAAGCATGCGACTTTACTCTTGCCGGATAAAGTGTTGCATTTTCGTGCAAGAAACGTGGCCGAATGCCCCAGAATCTGGGTCTGTGTAGCGCGTAGGTTTTACGATCAAACAGAGGGCAAGGTCTGTCACCGGGTCGTCGCCAATCTCGGCCGCATCGAAGATCTGCACCCCGCCAAGCTTGACCCCCTGATCAACGGTTTGAACCGCGCCATCGGGCGCAGCGACAATACGGC
>Ga0160422_10001418_pt1 | contig 15005 bp, 13 predicted proteins | sample Fk160mmetaG_FD_108192 | JGI IMG/M metagenome (GOLD analysis project Ga0160422, IMG submission 108192) | Marine microbial communities from the Central Pacific Ocean - Fk160115 60m metaG | ecosystem: Environmental > Aquatic > Marine > Oceanic > Photic zone | place: The Central Pacific Ocean...
AAATATGGCTTCAGGCTTCTCGTTTCGGATGATGGAGAATCTTGGGAACTGGTGAACAATTCTGAAAAAGTGGATGCCGGATGGCAGGAGATCAATCTAGAGGACACTAAGGCTCGTTATGTGAGGATCAACGGTCTGAGCAATACCGCCAACTTGGGCTTTCACGTGGTAGAGGTAGAGGTTTATGAGCCTTAGGGGAAAGCTGGGTGGATAGCCCCATCACTTGAATAGCACCACGAGAGAATCTGGGTGTTTTTCAGAAACCACTTGGAGCTGTTTTACTTCAAACAGCGTCCATCGCAGTTCTACCGGGGAGCCTTGTCCTTTGGTTCCAATAGATCAATTGAGTCAATCACGCACATTGAAGACCCTTGCATTTGCGGGTAGCAAGGGAGTCGCAGCCGTTGGAATGCTGGTAATCGCGGCAGTGCTGTCACGGGTATTCGAAAAGGGTGACTACGCGACCTATCGGCAAACTCTTCTTGTCTACCAATTTGTAGGCCCGCTCCTCGGATTGGGTTTGCCTGCGGCACTTTTTTACTTTCTCCCCGGGGAGGCTAGTCGACTCCGGTCGGTTCTCCTGGAAAACCTCATCCTTCTCGGGACCCTCGGCGGACTGTTCTCTCTCTTCCTCGCACTTGGTGGAAACCGGTTGATCGCTCTTCAGTTTTCCAACCCCGATCTGGAAGAGACATTACTGATCTTTGCGCTCTATCCCGTTCTCTTTCTTCCGACCACCGCCGTAAGTGCGGTCCTCGTGGTGCAGGGCAAGGTGAGATGGCTGTTATTTCATACGTTGGCGACCCGTTTGGCCCGCGTAGGTCTGGTGGTTGGGGCGGTGTGGTTATTTGCCGCTGGGCCTGCTGGCGCGATTGGAGCCACGACTGTGTCAGGAGGCATCGTCCTGGGCTCAGGGCTATTTCTTATGCTACGAGCTGTGCCGGGAGAAAAAGGAAATCGGCCAACTCTTCTGGGAATGTCGAGCCAGCTGAAATATGCGGTGCCGATAGGACTCGCCCTGATGCTGGAAAAGCTCGCGATGGGAGTCGATCAGGTTCTCGTGTCGATGTTGTGCAGCAAGGAGGATTTTGCGGTGTTTTCGAATGGGGCGATGGAGATCCCTTTTATCCAGATGATCACCGTTCCTGCAACGGCGATTGTGCTGCCCGAGCTTGTGGCCCTGTACAAGAGTAACGATAAGCAGGAGGCCCTTGTCTTATGGAGAAAGGCAGCACGAAAGGTGGCAGTCGTTCTCCTGCCCATTGGAGGAGTTCTCTTCGTGATCGCTCCAGAGCTGATGACGGTTCTCTATTCAGAGAATTACGAAAACAGCGCGGGCCCTCTCCGGGTATATCTTTTGCTTCTGCCCGCTCGCCTTGTTTTCTTTGCCGCCATTTTTCAGGCAGCCAGTCGAACAGATCTTATTTTAAAGCGTGCGGTAGGAACTCTTATTCTCAATATTGTGGTAAGCTATCCTCTGGTGTCCTACATGGGCTTCCAAGGAGCGGCCTGGGGGACCGTGATCGTGTTCTGGGGCTATGTCTTCCCTTATTGTCTATGTCACTGCAGCCGCTTACTGGAGACCAGATGGTTCAGGCTTATGCCCTACCGGCAGGTGGGAATCATTTTGCTGCTGATAGCGGCTGCGGGAGCCTTGGCTGCCCTTGCCCGGGCCCATCTTGCTCTAAGCAATGCATTTCTGGAGGGGGCAGCAACTGCAACGATCATGCTCATTCTCCTTTTTCCTCCGCTTGCGATACTTTTTCGTAAGGATTTGTCAGGCTACTGGCAGGCAATCCAGAAACGACTATCAGGAAAAGAGCAGAGCCCTCCTGCTCGGTTCTGATGGAGTGTTGGGCAAGGGCGCAACGTGAACTTGGACAATGGTCGTTTTTCATCATCCAAAGAGACTGCACGCAGAATCCAATGTTGCCTCATTGATTCGGCCAGCCCGCATGCATGAAGCGTTTTCCCGGATTGGCGAAGAAGTTCTTGAGATCACCGGGAGTGGTCCCGAGCGCGAAAAAAAATGGGCGGCCCTGAAGTCGCGAATCATCTCCGAGGCTGGTGAAGGGGTCTTCTATTCAGAGTCAGTCAACGTCCCGCCTGCCCTGACTTGGCTGAAAAAGAAACCCCACCGCATGAATTTCGATTATCGGTTGATCCAATCGCTACGGAATGCCGGAATGCCGACCGGGCTGTTTTATCGCGATATCCACTGGGGGTTTGAGCGTCCGCGTGGAGGAGGCCTGTGGCCTTATATCAAGAATAAGTGTATTCCTGCCTTTGGGCGGCAGGAGCTCAAGTACTATGAGCGTTCTCTGGATGTCTTGTTTCTTCCAGATGTGCGGATGGCGGACTATCTGCCCCTTTCGTTTGCGCGATCCGAAATCTTTTCGTTACCACCGGGGGGCGAGGATCAGGACTATCCTGCGCGGCAATTTTCTCCGGAAGGAGGAATCAACCTTCTGTATGTGGGGAATATCGCTCCGCCAATATATGACCTTCGGGGATTTTTGGCGGCTGGTATGAAGGATGAGAATGTCAGAATCAAGGTAATCACGCGCGAAAGGGCGCTGAAACTTCATGGGAGTCTCTATGAGTTTGACGATACCTGCGGGCCACAGGTTATCCATGCACAAGGGCAGGAGCTGCAGCAGCATTATCAGGAGGCGGATATTGCGCTCTGCGTCTGGGAGGGCGTCGAGTATCACCGATTCGTCATGCCGGTGAAAGTCTACGAATCCATAGCGCATGGCATACCCCTGATTGTGTCCTCAAGTGCCGAGGTTCTTTCCCGTTTTGTGGAGAGGGAAGGAATTGGCTGGGTGGTGCAGAATAGTGATGAATTTGCGATGCTGTTACGGAGACTGGCGGAGCACCCCGAGGAAGTCGCCAAGCGCCAAAAAGCGGTCGAAAAAATTCGTCATCTACATACCTGGGACCAGCGGGCTCGGGAAGTTGTTGAGGCTTTAAGGAGAGCAAGGACGGACACGCCTCATGAGATTGAACTTACCAGAAAATGATAAGAAGGCTACGACAACTGCTACTTAGGAAGGTCAATTTCAGTCTGCGCAAGACTCTGAATGGAAGGTCTTTTCGCATACCCATGGTCGCGGGACTGGGAGGAGCAATGCGAAGGCACCATGAACCTTGGATGCTACAGAATCTTGTGCAAATTGCGGGACAAACAGAGGGAGCTTTCGTGGATGTGGGCGTGAATCTTGGACAAACTCTGTTAGCCGTGAAGTCGATCAGGGAAGATTGGGATTACGTCGGGTTTGAACCCAATCCCTGCTGCCTCTTCTACACCATCAATCTGATCCAGCTTAATCAGTTGGAGAAATGCGTGATCTATCCGTTTGGGATTGCTGATTCAACCGGAACGGTGGATCTCCGCTTGAAGTCGCTCACTGGCGGAGAGGGCAGTATCGTTCCGGGTTTTCGGTCTGAGGAGGAATACAGGCGTCGAATCAAGGTCCCCGTGATGGGAAAGCAGAATCTTCCGGAGGAGCTGCTGGACAAACCCATCGGGATTCTCAAGGTGGATGTTGAGGGAGGAGAGCTGGAGGTGTTTGAGGCGATGAGGGAATTGATCGAAAAGAGCATGCCTCTCATTATCTCAGAGCTGCTCCCCGTCTATGATGCCACCACGAAGCGGGGATCTTTTCGTCAGAAAAGGCAGGACGCTCTTACTGGCATGCTGGAGGCTCTTGGGTATTGCATCATCCGGCTTCATCCTGATGGGACCCGTGAGTTGCTGGAAGAGATCAAAGTCCATGGAGATATGACCCTGACCAATTATCTTTTTGTGCCCGCCGGACGCGTTGGCTCCTTTTTTCCTCATGAGTAATCTTTTTCAGCGACTGCGTTGTGGCTCTCTGGAAGTACGATTCCAGATTAGTTGCCGGTGCCATCTCTGGCCTTTGATGATCCCTTTCACCTTGAAGAGAAAAAGAAGGTTTCAAGTCAGGCCGGAATCGGTGCCGGAAGAGGCCAGTGTTTCACGATATCTTGACCTTGTGATTGATGGCTTTCCTGGCTCTGCCAATTCGTTTGCCACTCGAGCATTTCGCGCGATGCAGAAAAAGAAGGTCCTTGTTGGAAATCATTACCACAGCCCTGCTGAGACGATTCGGGCGGCTGAAATGGGTGTTCCAGTCCTGATGACCCTCCGGCGTCCCGCGGACTCCGTGAGTTCCATGGTCAGGCGGTGGCCGTTTGTGCCCTATCAGTCCGCTCTCAGGTGGTATGTGATGTTCTACGAGGCGGTTGAACCCCATCTCGACAGGATGATTTTGAGCGATTTCCCGGTAACGACGAAGAGTCTTCCCGACGTCGTAGATGGCCTCAATGCCAGGTTCGGGACCTCTTTCGGTAATCAGCTGCCACCAGACCGAATGACCGAATTTGAACCCCGGTTGCAGCAGACTCCGGCCGAGCGGGAGGAGCGTGAGCGTCAAAAGCTGAAAATAGAGGCATCCTATTTGGGTCAAACTACGACCCGCCGTCGTGGTGCTGCGGAGGCGATTTATGAACGGCTGGCTTCCCGATCCTTCCAGGTTTAATTGTATGGAAGAGCGAAGAAAGCTGTGGAAAGCTGTCGCTACTCCAAGCGCTGATGTGGGGGTGACACGTCGCGTTTATGCAACTTTGATGAACTGAATACCACTCGATGGGAACTATCCGGCTAGCACCAATTGTCGTGATGATTTCGATGATGGCCCTTGGCCTCTTCGTGGTCATGACCATTCTGACAGGTACGGGAAACGTCATCGGAATGAGTTATCGGTTTCTCTGGATCCCCGCCCTGCTTCTGGGCTGCGTGGCGCCCCGAGCCTCGATCTACATGCTGGCAGTATTTGCGGTGTTCCTTGATGTCCCCAAGAAGCTACTTGTTACGGCCAATGTTCTCCACATGGATTTCAGGGACGTCTATTTCATTCTGGCGATCCCTCCGGTGATGCTCCTTGGGATTTTCATTCATTATCTGGCTGGGTTTGCGCTTCGGGTACGACCAATGACGCGCAGAGATACCACGCTCCTAGGTATTGCGGCTCTGCTTGTTGGAGTTACCGCTGCCACCGCTCTCGCACGCTTTGGGATTGGGATGCAGGCCCTCAAGCCACTTGCCAACAGCTCGGCCTACTACGGGCTAATTTTTGTGCTACCATTGGCTTTGCCGGGAGTAGCTGACGTTCAGAAATTCTTCAGGTTCGTCCTCATTCTGATGGTGCCAGCAGCGTTCCACGCCTTGGGCCACTTTTTCTTTGGCCTCTTTGATTTCGAGCATGACTACATGCACTCGGGATTTTCTATCAACTTGAAATACCTTCTCTGGGGAGAAGGGATTTTCGGCCCGTTCTCTGCGCAAGGGCCCCTTTCGACTTCGATGTCCATATGCGCTGCGATCTGTCTCTCTCCGCTCTTATTTCGTGGTAAAGTTCCGAGGGAATACCGAATTTTTCCCATCATCGTGATGATGCTTCTCTTCCTGCTCTTTGCCGTTACCGCAATTCTTTCCCTGAAGCGTGGGCCTTTGCTGATTATTCCGGGAGTGATGTTCGGGTTGGTGGTTCTCCGGAGCCGGATTCTGACTCTGGCCACTTATGGTCTTGCAGCGACTGTACTCGCGCTCCTCGTTGTCATTGGAGACGATCTCTCGGATAACCTTCCTGGATGGCAAAGTGCTCTTTACGACATGTTTGGAAATTCGGGGGCAAAGGCAGACTTGTTGCGTGTTCGTACCTTTCACGTGCGTCTCATGGAGTTTCATTTGATGTCTGAGAGCCGCAACTGGGCTCCGTTTGGTGCGGAAATCGCCCAAGGAGAAGACGGCTACCGGGCGCACGTCTTACCGGTGCGTCTGATTTTGCAATATGGCTACGTGCCTATAGGTGCTGCCTTTGCGGTCCTGATTCCATCGTTGTTCTTTCTGCACCGGCGGCTCATTCGCATGTCTGCGGGAGTCTCCTACGAGGTGTTTCTCCTGCGGCTCGTCTCCGCTCTGGCATTCTCCATCCTCGGAGCATCAGTTCTGGGAGTTCTTTCTTTGACCGCTTATCCCAACCCCTTCTTCTTCGGGTTTTTCCTTGGAGTTGCCGCGCTTGGTCTTACGCGCGAGCGTCAGGACCGGGAGGAGGCAGCTCTTGTTACCGGTAAAGAATCAGAGGAAGCAACGGTTCTCGCGCCACGTGGTATTCGTGAGGCCAGGTCCCTATAATTTTTTGAGAGTGTTCTGTGCCGGATCGTACAGGCCCGTCTAGCTGGCGAATCCCCATCCTCATGCCGTCTGTTCTGTGGATTCCAACTCCTCCCTCTTTTGGGAGTGTCAGCATGCAACGCTATTTCGGAGTCCTTGACTCCGTGGTGCGTAGGCAAGCTCTCGAAGGACTTGATGGATTCGAGATCACACCTCTGGTTCCCTATAAAGGACTGATGGCGGGCTCAACCTCCCGAATCTTCCGGGCTCTTGACAAATGGGCCTTGTATCGCTGGCGCGTCGGTCGGGCAGGGAAATACGATTTAGTACACGGGCTGTCTCAAGGGCTTGGGCACCTCCTTTCGCACCTGCGGGGTTCCCCACGCACCCTTGCCACGGTTCACGACCTTATTCCCCTCCGGTTTCCCGGAGAGTTGACGAAAGCCCAGGTTGCGCGTGTTCGGAGACAAACAGATCGCTTGAGCGGCTTTGACCTGCTCACCACCGTATCCGAATTCACCGCCCATGAAGTCACGGAGCTTACTGGAATTCCTCGCGAAAGAATTCGAGTAGTCGAGAACGGAATCGACCAGAATGCTTTCCGGAGCCCTATCGATTTACCTGCTGCTCTGGAAAGTCTCTCTGGTCGGCCCTACGTTCTCAGCGTAGGAAGTGCGATCCCTCGTAAGAATCTTGGGATCCTGCCCGAGGTGTTCGCAGAGTTCCTCGCCCGGGAGCCAGATTTTATGCTGGTGCGGGCTGGTGCGACCCTTCCCGCCGAATTGCGCGAGCGGTTCTGCCGCCTGTGTGGAAAAGAGCGCTTAATAGAGCTTGGCCGAATTCCTGATGAGATTTTGGTGCCGCTCTACCAGCACGCATCCATCTTCTTTTTCCCCTCCCTCTACGAAGGTTTCGGATTGCCTGTGATTGAGGCGATGGCAGCTGGAACGCCCGTCGTCTGCAGTAATACGACGAGTCTTCCCGAGGTTGGTGGAGACGCTGCGATATATTTTGATCCAGTCCTTCCTGACCAGGGGGCAGAGGCTCTTTTTGAAGCACTCTCGCGGGAGCCAGAGCTCATCAGCAGGGGCTTAGAGCACAGTAGTCGTTACAGCTGGGACCGAACAATGGAAGGTCATCTTACCTGTTATCGAGAGCTTCTCGCATGAAAGGAATGCTGTCAGAGCCTCCTGACCGCTCCACTGGTTTCGGTTCCGGTCCCGAAGGTTAAGATTGTTGGCTGTGATGAAGATCCTACAACTATTCAATCGCTACCGGCATCGCGGCGGAGAGGAGAAGTCTGCTGAGCGAATTTTCAGGCACGCTGGTGAAAAGTTTGAGATTGATCGCCTCTGGTGGGATAGCCGGGACTGGGATGGACCTGATGGCCCGGGGAAGCTGGGACAGGTTGGGAAAATGTTTTGTAATGAGGACTCCGCCGCTGCCTTGCGGGAAAAGATTCAGAGTTTCGGACCTGACTGTTTGCTTTGTCATAATCTGTACCCGGTTGGATCTCCTTCGATCTACCGGGAGGCTCTGGCGGCAGGAGTCCCGGTGATTCAGTATGTCCACAATTTTCGGCCGTTTTCTGTTGGTGGAACTCTTTGGGCCGGCACACGTGTTGCAGAGGAGAGTCTGAACGGGAATTACTGGGCGGAGATAATGAACGGGGCCTGGCAGGGATCGATTCTCAAGTCAGGCCTCTTTGCGCTGGCTTTAAAAAGGTTGCATAAAAGTGGATGGCTGGACGCGGTTAAGGGCTGGGTCGGGATCTCCGATTTCATGCATGATACCCTTCTTCGCGCGGGCCTGCCTCGAGAACAGGTGTTTGCCCTGCGGCACTCATGGGACCATTTGGAAAACGAGCCAGAGCAGAAGGACGAGGGCTACTATCTTTACCTGGCGAGATTGGTGAGGGAGAAGGGTGTGAGGACCTTACTGGATTCATGGGAGAGATTGGAGAAGTCGCTGGGTGAATCCACTCCCCTGTTAAGGGTGGGGGGAACCGGGGATGAGGAACAGCTGGTGCAGGCTGCGGCCTCCAGGAGTTCCAAAGTGGAATACGTTGGTTACGTAGATGGAGATGAGAAAGAAGAGATGGTCGCCGGGTGCCGAGCGATGCTTGCACCTTCGGAATGGTGGGAGCCTCTCGGGCTAGTGACCTACGAGTCCTATGACCAAGGCAAGCCGATGCTGGCATCATCTTCGGGAGGGTTGACAGAGACCGTGGAGCACGGAGTGACAGGACTGCTGTACGAAAGTGGAAGCCCTGTCGCGCTCGCCGAAGCCGTGCAAAAGATGGAGGCAATGAGCCGGGAGCAACGAATGCAGATGGGCCTTGCGGGCCGCGAGTGGCTCAAGGAGCAGGCTGATCCCGCGGAATGGAAAAAACGGTTCGAGCAAATCGTCAGGCAGGTTGTCGCACAGGGAGAAAAAGAACCAGTCTAAGCACCTTTGTGCCTGCCAAAAACCTGCACCTTTGAATCATGAGCAAATCGACCAGTATCTCTCGCCGAGCTCGGCTATGGGTTATGAAGCAATGTCCGGAAACATATGTGAAGCTTTCCCGAGCCTACAATTCGCTGCTCTGGAAGAAGGAGCAACGGGGGTTGCAGGGAGAAATCATGCCTGAAGGGCCTCCAAGTGTCTTGTTCTACAGTTATTATCGATGTGGCTCGATGTTCCTTTCGCGGGCCCTCGAGAAGCTCGCGGTTGCCAATGGGCTTGAGCACGTTGATTACTGCAGCTATTTCGTCAAAGTTCACCCGGATCAGGGGAGCCAACTTTTTGACAAGGCGACTCTTGCCAGAGCCTTTCATCCCACGGGATGCCATTATGGCACCTTGCGGAGGGCTTATCCTGTCCCCTCTCATGAGCTCTACCGGTCGGTCCTTTTATTGCGGGATCCCAGGGACTGTCTCGTATCGCATTACTATTCAGTTCGAGACTCACACACCTTGAATAATCGCGGAAACTTGGAAGCTCGCAAAGAGGCGCTTCGAACCGACATAGACCAGTGGGTGCTCGGCAAGGCTGGCCAATACGCACAAGATTTTGAGCAATTTCATGCCCGGCTCGTTGGGAAGCCTGGCGTGCTTTTCCTGCGATACGAGGAAATGGTAACGGCTTTTCCCGATTTTCTCCGGAAGGTCGTCACACACACGGGGCTGGACAAAGATCAGGAGGCCGTTGCCCGTATACTCGAGAAGGCGGATTTCGAGGTTTCCGGAGAAAACCTGCTGTCGCACAAACGATCGGTCAAACCCGGGAACCACTTGAAAAAGCTGAAGCCGGAGACCATAGACCGGCTCAATGGAGCTCTGGCAGAGGTTCTGGAACTTTTTGATTACCGGTGAATATGGATCGCGACGACTGAGTTCTTGCCAGCCTTGACCGTTCGGTCTTGGGTATGCCCCTCTCATGAGCAGCCATCTCACTCTCTTTGACAAAGGTCATCGTGTGCCGCTTGCGGTGATGCTTTGTTGCGCGGTCTCTGTGATGGGATACCTCTATTTCGGGTTTGGTTACTCTACAGGATACATGTTCGAGAGATCGACCCTGTGGAGCAACATGAGGCAGGGTTATAGAATGGAGCAGGCAGAGTGGGCCTTTGGATATTTCGTGCCCCCCGTGGTGCTGATTCTCTTTTATGTGACCAGAAAGCGGTTTGCAGATATTACTCCTAAGGCAAGTTACCTTGGGCTCGTGGTTCTGGCGTTGGCGTGCTTTGTGTATTTTGGGGGCTACAAGGCGAATGAAAAATACGTTGGCTACTTTGCCGGTCAACTTTTCGTGGCTGGCTTCGCCCTCTGGTTTCTCGGTCTCGAGTTTTTTAAGCGGGTATTCTGGTTATGGATTCTCTTTGGACTAACTTGGCCGCTGGTGTTTTTAATTGAGCCCATTGCCAGCCCACTGCAGCTTCTTATGACCCGGCTAACAGAGGGCTATCTCAAGCTCACCGGTGTTGAAGTCATTCGCTCGGGGACCTCCCTGTTTTCCCCGCCTACTGAGGCGCTGGCTGCCGGGGAAAGATTTTCGCTGGGAATTGCAGTAGCCTGTTCAGGCCTCCGGTCGCTCTTCGCTCTGGGCATGGTTAGCCTTCTCTATGGGTATATTTCCCTGAGAAAAGGATGGCACCGGCTCCTCCTCGCGGCCTGTGCGATCCCCTTTGCGGTTTTTGGCAATCTCGTGAGGATGCTTCTCCTGTATTATGGCACAATCTGGGTCTCCAAAGAGTTTGCAATCGGCTCTGACGATCACCCCTCTGCGTTTCACACGGGTGCTGGTATCGCGGTGTTTATCGTTGCTCTTTTGTGCATGGTAATTCTGGTCGAGATTCTCAATCGGGGCCTCAAGTCTCTGGGGAGAAAACGTGTGCGATCCCGAGTTGTGGGAGAGGCAATGGAAAAGCAGGAGGATTCGACAGAATGATCACAACGAGACACGCAGTAGTGCGCAGCGGAGTAGCGCTGCTCCTCGTTTCAGTGACGATAGCGCTTTGTGTGTGCTTTCCAAACGCCGCGGAAAATTCGGCTGCGGGTATGATTTTGAAACTCCCTGGCCGAGACGCCGTCAGTGGACATGTGGGGTTTACTCGGCCCGTGACCAAGGAAGAAAAGAAATGGCTTCCTGCGGATACCGGTATTCTTAAAATGCTTTATGTGCCGATCGCTTCAAAGGTTTCAAACGAATCAGAGGCGACGGAGGCAGGAATCTCAGCAAGCCTGATTCTGAGTGGGACAGACCGGCGGAGTCTGCACCGGCCAGAAGTATGCCTTCGCGCGCAGGGTTGGAGGATTGCAGGGAAAGAGGTCGTGGACGTTTCGGTGGGAGACGAGACGATCAGTGTCACGGATTTTACGGTCGTTCGGAAGCTTAATGAGAAGGACGGGATCATCCGCAACATCCGGGCTCACTATTTTTACTGGTGGATCGGGGCAGAGCGTTCGACCCCTTCGGATTTCGAGCGCATCCTTTTCACCGTTCTCGACAACATGTTTAAAAATATAAACAACCGTTGGGGATATCCGAGCGTGATGGTGTATGCCGAACTGGAAGAAGGAATGACTCCAGAGGAGGTTCAAAATTCTGATGAGAAAGCACGGGAGCGGGCATTGAATTTTGTGCGGCAGTACGCCCCGATGTTTCAGAAATCTCTTGGCGCGATTGAGGCTGAATGAAGGCCCTCCTCCGCAAGCTACATGCGCCCGTATATGAGCGACGGCAGAGGTCCCTTCTCCGCCTTATCGGTGGCTGCCTGCCTTCGGGGGAGTCCCTGCTTGATGTTGGTTGTGGAAGCGGGACTCTTTCCGGAGCTCTGGCGAAGGCGCGTGGTCTTGAGGCTCAGGGGTTGGAAATCCACCCGCGTAAGCAATGCGAGATACCAGTCGATCCCTACGACGGAGAGACCATACCTTATGCGGACAACTCTTTCGATAACGTCTTGTTGGCCGATGTCCTGCACCACGAGGAAGATCCCTTACGTCTTCTCGAGGAGGCGTGCCGTGTCGCTGCGAGGAGGGTGATCGTCAAAGATCACAAGACCGGCCCGATTCTGGCTTGGCCTCGCATCAGCCTTATAGACTGGGCTGCGAATGCAGGTTATGGAGTGCGCTGCCTCTACCGCTATCCTGACCTGAAGGGATGGCATGATCTCTTCAAAGAATCGGGCCTTTCGATTCACAAAGAGCATAAATCACTCGATATTTACCCTTGTTTTCTCAACGCTTTGTTCGGAAGGAGACTCCAATATCTCGCGGTTCTGAATCCTGCGACACTATGATGAGAATACGTCGGTCCGGGACAATGCGCCTTGCTGCTTCTGTAGTAGCGGTCTCGTGGATATGTCTGGAAATCTGGGCAGTGGGACCCGTCATGCGGGAAAGCGACCAAGCTTCGCTCTTGGAAGGATCCCTTCGCCTGATCGCCAAGGATAGAGCAGTAGCTGCTAACGATAGTTATAACTACGACAAGCAGTATTTGTCATACTGGATTACCGCCGCATGGCTCAAGGTGCGTTTGGCTGGTGATCAGAGATCGATGGAGATAGTCCGAGAAGGCAACCTTCTCACTATTACCCTCTTTGCACTGGCTCTGCTCGCGGCAGTGTGGGCTCGAAAAAGGTGGTCAGGAGTGCAGGTCGCGGCTCTTTACGGTGCACTCTTCACGCCTGTTCTTGCCTTCTCAGGAGTGTTCCTCTCTCCCAACATGCTTTCGGCCGCCTTTCTGCTGCTGCTGGCGGTGATGCTGGGGCATGACCATAAGTCATCAGGGCGGGACAAGTCTGCAGGCGCTCAGTCAAGGGTCCGGGTTTTCCTCGTGGGAATACTTGCCTGGGCAGCTACTGCTACGCGCCAGGACGCTCTTTTGCTCATGCCTCTGCTAGCGCTCTTTGCGGCACAGGAGGAATCTGTCCGTGCGACCCTCCGGGACCAGCGAGTACAAGCCATGATTATTGGCACGGTTTTTGCCATTATTCTTGGACTGCTGCTGAGTGAGAAGTTCGCAGCATTACCAACCCCGTTTTTTGTCCTCCCAACTTTCTTTGCCTTTGTCGGAGGAGGCCTGGGAGCGCTTCTTCTCCTGTTAATCAGCTTTGCGATGGGTCTAGCATCCAGAGGATCGCTCTTCCGAGCGCTGATGGCTCTCTCGGTGCTGCTTCCGCTGATTTTTTACGGGTGTGTGCTCTACACGCCTCGCCATCTTTTTTTGCCAGCTCTGGCAATTCTCCTCACTCTCTTTTCCGACCGCGGTCTTGATTGCTGGAATCATCTCGCACAAGGGCGATTGGGCCGGCTGGCAGTTCTCATCACTCTGCTAGGGACTGCATTGCCGTGGGTATTCGGGGTGCGGATGGCCGCTTGGAAACAGGCAACTGTAGTTATCTCTGCTCCGACTTTATATCCTTCGACTGATGGGTTCTGGCCGATGGGCTCCTATGGAGAGTTTATTGGCCGACTGGCCGATGGTGCGAAAAATCCTGTTGACCACAATCAGCGAGTTTGGGATGCGTGGAGTAGAATCGCACCGGCAGACCTTCCTCCGGGGAAGGGGGCTGTGCTTAGTAGCGGGCTTGTTTCTTATGGGGCCTTTCACCTTGCACTTTTTGAAAGAGAGAAGGCTTCTTCGGTTCAGGATGCGGATTATGTGCTTTTCGATGAAAGAACCCTCGGGAAGAGGCAGCGCGGGGTGAACGCAACTGAGGGGTCAAACCGTTCTACTCTGCTTTCATTGCTCGGGAGGGGCCACCTCCGGCCAATAGGAGGTGAGCCAGGTGAGCGTGTTTTCCTCTGGACCCGTGAAATGAAACCTGCCCCTGCTCGACGGCCAGACTATGGAGTTAGCATCAAGCTCGCTTTACATGACTACTTTAATGGCAATGATTTTATTGTGCGTCCGTGGGGGAAGGAACGGTGGAAACCCAAAGAGCTGTCAGGTCATCGCGGGGTGGTCGCCGCTCGAGACAGGAGTGCCCTCGAGGGGCTGGCAGGGAGTCTCAACGCTCTAGGGGATCTAAAGGAGCTAGGGAGCTCATACGATCCCGCTACCTGGTGGATGGTCCCGATTTCCGCAAAAGAATGGAAAAGCTTGGCTGAAGGGCCGGTGCCCGAAATGAAGAATCTCTGGGTAGCATTCGGAGCGTTGCCGAATTTTATGGATGTGAGGAAGTATGCGGGAGCAGGGTCAGGTCGTTGACCACGAGAATTATGGTCGGGAAAATAGTGGGCCTCCATCAGGGATTCTAATGTCAGGGACATCAACAGCATTGATTCGAACTCTGATCTGCAGGTGGCTGGTTTCCCTGCGCGTCAATCACTGGACGAAGAGTGGGTTCTGTCTGGCGGCTCTTCTTTTTCACGGAGCGGTCTTTGATGGTTCGGCCTGGTTTGCGGTTTTACCTGCGGCGATTTGTTTCTGTCTGGTTTCCAGCGCAGTTTATCTGGCAAACGATATTTTCAATCGAAAGGAGGACCGCTGTCACCCTGACAAACGGGATCGACCGATCGCAGCCGGGCATATTGCCGTTCGGGTGGCGTGGGTTGTAGTAATCGTCTTGGTCGGCACCGCACTTGGTCTTTCATTTGTGTTTTACGGCGGAGGCAGTGTGACCCGGGTGTTAATCGGGTATTACCTGCTTTCATGGTTGTATTCCTTCTGCCTTCGAGGCCTTCCTCTAGTTGATGTCCTTGTCATTGGGCTTGGATTTGTTGCCCGGGTTGCAGCTGGGGCGTTCGCTCTTCAGAGTTTTGATTTTACGGCCCATCCCACCGGATGGCTCGTGGGATGCACCTATTTCCTCGCGCTTCTTCTGGGTTTCGGAAAAAGAAAGGGAGAGTGGTTGCTTATGGAGAGCTCGGGCATGGCTCTTGGTTCAACACGCCGGGCTCTTCGGGGATACACCGCCGAACTTCTGAACGTTCTAATTGGGTGTAGTGCGTTATTCGCTGGGTCCATTTATGTGGCCTACTGTCTCAGCAGGTCGGATCGAATGCCCTTCATCCTGACCGCTGTTCCTGCTCTGTGGGGATTGCTGAGCTATCTGAAGCTGGCGTGGGGATCGACCTCCGTGGAGACCCCGGAGTATTTGCTCCTGCGGAGCCGGAGCCTTTTAATTTCTCTGATAGGCTGGTTAGTCTTAGTCGGGTGGTTTACCGCAGTTCGCTGAGACCAAAATCTCTTCTTTTTCAAGGTGCCGAAGTAATGAAAAATCGAACGTTTCAAGAGGGACAGAAGGAGAGCAGATGGCTTTCCTGGTTTGCGTTGATTTGTCTGATGGCAGGGTGGCTCGTTGCCGTCCTCATTG
>Ga0160422_10001419_pt1 | contig 15005 bp, 10 predicted proteins | sample Fk160mmetaG_FD_108192 | JGI IMG/M metagenome (GOLD analysis project Ga0160422, IMG submission 108192) | Marine microbial communities from the Central Pacific Ocean - Fk160115 60m metaG | ecosystem: Environmental > Aquatic > Marine > Oceanic > Photic zone | place: The Central Pacific Ocean...
CACCGGATGCGTCTGTGAATGACTCCCAGACGTAAACATCGGCGACCGATGCAGTCGCGAGGACGCCAGCGACCAGTGGCATGCAAAAAAGCTTCATTTGAGCGTTCCTTGTAGATGTTGGGGCACGAGCCCCAGTGAATAACAAACGCTCTCTCTACTCGTGGTCGAAGTCGAAACGTTCGAGCCGACCGGATGGCATTACACGTGCCGGAAATTGGCAACGAAGGCCATCAACAATCCCCCCAATTTGCAATGACCGACAAAACGTCGGAGAACCCAACGGTTCCGTCGCCGTCGACATCACTTGATTCGCAAGATGAGCAGCCCCAATCCCCCAGCACGGAAAGGAGATCGGCAAATCCAACATTCCCATCTCCGTCAGTGTCACTTGGGCAGGGAGAGACAATTTCGATTTCACCGCTCAAAGAGGCTGCGTCGGCGAAGCCGAAAATAACATCAGGATTTTCCCTCATAAAGAACGAGTGGAACCCCCCAGTCATACCTGTGGGCTCTTGCCACGATGTCAGCACGAAGGTGACTTTTCCACAAAACTCGTCGACACCAAAAATCAATTCCTTGGCCGCTGGTTGAGAAAGATCAATCTCAAATTTCAATCTGTCGTAAGGCAAGATGGGGTTCCCAGGAATTGCTCCGTCAATGGTTCCAATGGCCAGCGGTGGTGCGGCAATTTGGTCTCGAACAGAGTTGGAGACATCAACAAAGTCCAGAGCCTCCACATCAAAGGCTTGAGGATAGACACATCGGACTCCTGTTCCTGAGGGAGATCCGATTGCGAACGGACCATCCTCAGGGAAGGTGCATCCGGTGAATCCACCTCGGCCTCCGGCCGACCAAAGGACAACGGGTCGACCATCGTCGGTGTCCAAAGACGTATTGACAAAACTCTCGGGAGAATCTGGGGTCGGGTCGTATGGGATCTCGTTGATCCCATTGGCGTCAATGGTGAAAACCATGGAGTTGCATTGAATCGAACTCACGGGAGTGCCAGCTGGAAGGCCAATTTCCGTAAGGTCAAAAGCAAAATGAATTTGGCCGTGGAACTCATCTACAAAATTGCTTCCATAGGTTCCAAACACGGATCCGTTGACCCGATCTCCTGGGGTGGCGTTGTACGGATACATCCACCGATCGGCAGAAACCGGAATATCAAAGGGGAGGGCTTGGGCCAATACAGAAAATGCGAGGGCTGAAATCATGGGACAAACATGTTAGCACCTAGTTGAGAATGAGACTCAATTAGTTTTGAATTCTGAACAAAATGGGGCATTGGGAAGACAAAATTTGCCCCAAAAGGTCGCATAACAATTCTTGGAGTTGTCTTCGACGCCTCTTTATTGCTGCACCCACCACAGGCTGGCCCCATCCCGAGGCTTCATCATGCCGGCGAAATCAGTGCACGTGTCGACAGGCGACCTGTGGGACATCTTGAAGAAAACCACGCAATGCCTTCACTCCTCGGAACCGTGACGAACACTTGCCTCAAGCTGCTCAACATCAAACTGCCTCGAGACGCACCCAGAGATTTCCATAAACATGGAGAAGGAACGACGCGCCACCCCGAGGCAGGAATCTTGCTCTTCAACAGTCAGGTCCAATGCATTCAAGTCACGCTTGAACTGATTCCAGCGTTTGCGCTGCTTCATGCCGTGGGGGTCCATGTATCCAGTGGCGGAAGATTCGGCGAGTCCCAATGTCGTTTGAATTTTCTTCAAAACAAACTTGTTGCCGTTGGTCGCACCTTCCTTCACATACAAAAGACCCAAGACTGATATTGGAAGGATTGACAAAGTGTTTCGTACAGAATCGGTGAAGGTAGTGGTCACCTCGAACGCTGGAGAGAAGGTCTCCACCCCGAGTTCCTGCAGATCTTTTTGAATCAAATGGTGTCGTTTGTGGGCAGAAGAGTCATAGATACTTGAGAATCGATGGTCTTTCTCAGCTGCCTCGTCGTAAATATCATCAATCTCACTATGGAGATGGAGCATCTGGGTCAAGAAGGATGCAAATTCAGATCGGGCCAGATCACCTTCAACCATACGAGACTGAAATTCTCCAGCCTCTGCCTGATCGTGTAGGTCCTGCGTTCCCTCTTTGAGGAACTTATGAAATCCCGTAGCAGCCGGATAAGCGTGGTGCGTTGTGTCAGTCATAAAATTCCTTCGTGCGGTCCCAAGTCGGGGCTCGATTCGCCAGGAGGGACATCAAATTACTTCTTAAGTGTAGCGGCTTTGGTCCTGAAACGGATCACACACAAAGAGAGGAAAACGGGTCTCTGTATGGGTTTGAATTTTCCCGCGTACTCCAAAAACCTCATGAATCAAAGTGTCAGTGAGGACGTGTTGAGGAGGTCCATCCGCAACTATGCGGCCCTCTTTCATGATCAAAAGTCTTGAAAAAAATCGCAAAGCCATGTCGATGTCATGCATCACACAGATAGAAGATTTGCTTGATTTTCTCTGAGTTTCGGCTAACACCTTGAGCAAGAGGTATTGGTGACACAGATCAAGTCCGGTCATAGGTTCGTCCAATAAGAGGACCTCTGGATCCTGGGCCATGAGGGTTGCCAAGCGTACGCGTTGACGCTCACCGCCAGAAAGCCTTTCAACAACACGGTCTCGAAGGTGTGCAATGTCGAGTTCGTCTAAAACGCGATCAACAACCTCCAAGTCAATGCGATTCAGACCTCTAAAAAATTTACGATACGGATGACGACCTGCACAGACGTAATCAAAAACGCTGGTCATGCTAGGAACCGACTCCCTCTGGGAAAGCAGCCCTACAGATTTCGCCCTCTGCTTGAGTGGAAGCCCAGAAAAGTCTTCACCACGAAAGTTGATCCGACCTTTTTCCGCTGGTATCGATCCAATCATGCACCGAAGTAGGGTGGATTTTCCACAGCCATTCGGACCAATGATCGCGACGTTATCCATACTTGCAATCTGAAAGGACACGTCTCGGACCACTTCAACTCCACCCAAATTGACGGAGACGTTTTGAACTTCAAGCATTACTGCAACCACCTGGATTTGTAGAGCAGATATACGAAATATGGACCACCCAGGAGACCTGTAATAACGCCAACGGCAATTTCAGACGGAGGAAGAATCGCTCTGGCGGCAACATCAGACCAAACCAGTAAACAGGCCCCCCCTATTGCGCAGGTCGGCAATAAAGAGGCGGATCTGCCCACGAGAAGCCTTACCAAGTGAGGGACCACCAACCCTACAAATCCAACCAAACCCGCAACGCTTGCGGCAGATCCGGCAAGTAAAGCCGCGATTACAAATGTAAAAAGACGAACTTGTCCAGCATTGATCCCAAGCGAAGTCGCGGTGTCTTCCCCCATTTCAAGGATCTTTAACTTCGGAATAAGAATCACAGATCCAATGACACCAATGAATGAGTAGGGCCACAACAAATCAAAGTGCATCCAACTTCGACCATTAAACGACCCACTGGTCCAAAACATCATTGATGGAATACGGTCGGAATAGGCGGTCATTAAGAAGCCGATGACCGCTCCCAAAATGGCGTTGACTGCCACCCCAGCCAGAATCATGCGAATTGGAGATGATCCTGCCCCCGGACGCCACGAAACTCCATAGACGACAATCGATGAAATCAGAGCACCCGAAAATGCCGCAATTGGCAAAGCAGATGCTGCTCTTGGATACAACGCCAAAACAATGGTGGCTGCCAGACCAGCGCCAGCTGTGACTCCAATCAGCCCAGGATCGGCCAACGGATTCCGAGTCACCAACTGCAACAACAGTCCAGCGATGGATAAATTAATTCCTACCAGCAAAGCAACAATTAATCTGGGAAGACGCGAACGACCCAAGATTGCTTCTTGAATCTCAGTTAATTCACCTCCACCGCTCGCCCAATCACAAACTTCTTGGAATGAAATCTGTGCCGCACCAACACTAAGAGATGCCACTGAGCCCGCAAGGAGCAGTGCACCGAGAAAAATTCCAAGACCTAATGAGCGAACCAACAAGATGCCACTCTTTTGAGTCATCTCACTTGGCGATCTGCTCGCCAAGATTCCGTCCTAAGAAATATTGAATTTCAGCGATCGCACCTTTGAGGTTGGATCCTGGACGCATGGCATACAAGTCATCCGATATGTACTTCACATGGCCTTCTCGAATGGCTCTAAGAGTGGACCACAAAGGATCATTCTCAAACATTGCTCGGGACGATTCTTCAGGTCCGTGGAACAAAACGAGGAGTGCATCTGGATCGAACTCGACCACGGATTCCATGGTGAGTGGAGCAAGGCCCTTGTAAACACGATGTTCACCCAAACCTTCTGGACCAACCATACCCCCCGCATAGCGAACAAGATCACCGAGATAACTGTTTGGTAAAAACGCAAAAAATGAATGTGGTGTCCCAAAAATTGCCAGAACGTCAACCGACTCTTTAAGCGAAACTTTTTGGTTCAGAGAACCCTGTATCGAGGTGCACAACTTTTCTGCGGCCAAAGGAACATTGGCCATCTGGCCCAAGTCGCGAATATTTTGAAAAACATCCGCTATCGAAGCCACGTCCATGACAACCACTTCTGCTTTTGTCATGTCACGAATCACATCAACGAACTGCAAATACGTCGATGGCGTCACAATGACGTCCGGTTGACATGAAAGGAGTTGTTCTAAGTTTGGTCCAACACTGTGATCCAGTTGGACGGTCGGTATTCCCTGCCATGCGTCTGGCATGGGACCCCGAAGCGACGGAACTCCCACTGGCATGACCCCCATTTCAAGCAACTGATCCGCTGCAAATGGCATCAAGGTCACAATCCGTGGCCCAGAAGTCTCGATCGCCGCAACGGACTCTATGAGGCGTTCTGCATCCGCAGACAATGCGGGAGCATCACCGACTTCACCGAATGGGCACACGAGGGCTGAGTCTTTCGCCATCGATTCTTCATTGGCAGAAGCCGATGGTGGGACAGACTTTTGGGTCCACCACAGAAAGGCCACGCCAGAGACAAGAAGTACCAAAACGAATGACGCCGAATCGGAGAGGCGTCTTGGAGGCGTATCTTTCACTGGCATTTCAAATTCCTAAACTGCAGGCGCGAGCCAAGATCCAACACTTTACTGAGAATGAGTCTCAATCGTTAAAGAGCCCGCAAAAATGTCCCGGTTTGCCTCAAAAATGCAAAATCAGCCCCCAGAAGTGGAAGACCTTGGCAAAAGAAAAAGGATCGAAGCAGATCCAGACAGACAACTCAGCGGCTTCCGGGGCGGGAATCGGTTCAGAGATTGGCAGCAGAATTGATGAAATCCACACCGCACAATGATTCACCGCTGGTGAACAAAGGCAATCAGATCTTCCCCCCGCGGATCCTGCGACTTTTGGTCTTCCGCGGCTGAGTCCACGACTCCGACCAAAAATTGCCAAAGTTGTGGACGAATCCTGCGACTTCGCTCGACCTGACCCTTAGTTTTCTTCATATTGGTGACATGTTCGGATCATCTGCACTGATCTTCTTTCTGGTTGCCCAATGCTCTGATTGCTGGCTGGCGGCCAAGGGGCCAGAGATCGTGCAGTCCAGCACCGGGGAGCCCGTGGTCCTGCGCGGAGTTGGACTTGGCTATTGGCTCCTCCAAGAAAACTACATGATGCATCCGCAAGGATGCGAGGGCTGCCCTGACAACCAATGGCAAATGAAACGTCAGTACCTTCAGGAGGGCCAAAGCATGGCCCAGATCGAAGCGTTTTACGCCAATTGGAGATCGCGATTTATCACCCGAGGCGACATCGAAGACATCGCGAATATGGGGTTCAACTGTGTGCGTTTGCCCATGCACTACGAACTTTTTCTGACCGGCGAGCAACGGGCCATGCGAAATGCGGTGATCTTGGGTGGTGGTTCCGCCCATGATGCCTACAAAGACGCTTTGGCGGGTTGGGTCGCCGAAGGGAGCATCGCGGACACCACCGATCTCGATGGCTTTCAACACATCGATGACCTGATCGAGTGGTGCTCTGAATTTGGTTTGTGGATCAGCTTGGACATGCATGCCGCCCCTGGCAGCCAAGGTGTCACGCTGGGTATCACCGATGGGTTCTATCCCAACAACCTGTGGGAGTACCCTGTCTTTCAAGATGTCTTGGTTGACATTTGGGACGCCATTTCTGACCGCTACCGGGATGAGTCGCGCATCGCGATGTACGAATTCATCAACGAACCGAACAGCGTTCCCGGCGGCGGACCGGCCATTCGCGACCTCACCCAACGGCTCATCACGATGGTGCGGAACAAAGGCGACCAACACCTGATCGGGGTGCATGGCAATGGGTACAGCAACGTCTACGACAACATGCTGCCCAGCGACTTTTCTCCCAACTGGGGGCTGGTGTATCACGCCCACCGGTACTGGATTGAGCTCCAAGACGATGCCGTCCCCAATGGCAATCCAAATGTCATCAACCGCATGGTGGATCTGGTGCAATTCCGACAAACCCACCAAGTTCCCATTTGGGTGAGTGAAACTGGCGAGAACAGCAACGGATGGATGGCAGCGAACATCGACGCCATGGAGGCCGCTGGCGTCGGTTGGTGCCACTGGACGTGGAAGCGCCATGATGTTTTCCAGAACGCGGCCCTGAATCGGATTGGGGGAAACTACCCCACCGATGGCGCTTCCGCCATGAACACCGTGCTGGCTTTCATCCACCACAACCAGATCATCCCCAATCCTGATACCCGCATGGCGATCGGGGAGGATCTTCCGTCACCCGGAAGCTCTGGGTGCACGAGCGATATTGACGATTGCGCACCCCCGATTGGCTCCACCATTTCATTGCAGGGTTTCCACGGAGAGTATGTGAGCACCAATAGAGGCAACGAAAGCATGACCTGCGATAGCGCCCAGGTGGGACCGGAAAACCTTTTTGTGCTTGAAGAAGCTGGAGACGGTCGAGTGGCTCTTCGCGGCACCAACGGGCGGTACGTCAGTTCCAACAACGGGGTGGAAGCCATGACGTGCGACAGCACCGAAGCGAATGCTTCGGAAAGATTCTCTTGGGTGGAACTCTCGGATGGACGGGTCGCCCTTCGCGCTGATCATGGTCAATACGCCAGTTCAAACAATGGCCTAGAACCCATGCGCTGCGACCGTGATGTGGCGTTGGAGTGGGAATCCTTTGCGGTGGGTCTTGAAAAAACGTGTCCCTGTCTACCTGCAGGGGACGTGAACTGCGATGGTGTGGTGGGATTTGCCGATGTCTTGGCGGTGTTGGCCAAATGGGGCGCGTGTCCCAACTGCTTTGAAGATGTCAACCAAGACGGCGCGGTTGAATTTGCCGACGTGATCAGCCTGCTGGCCAATTGGGGAGGCTGCACCGATTAGCCCAGCAAGTGGGCGTGCCTCTGGACGATGGATGGGTGGCCAGACCCAAAAAAGCGGGCTCTCCGAAGAGAGCCCGTCAAAAAACAATGACTTCGAGGCTGAATCCAAACAGCCATCCTGGAATTTCTAGGCTCAGGCGCCGTTGTACTCCGTTGGGTCAAAAGCGTTGTAGAAGCCAACCACCCGTTCGCCATCCCATTCGAAGGCGGCGTACCCACGGATGCTCAATTCCTCTCCGGTTTCTTTCACCACGCCCTTCCAGGTGTACCACATGTTGGTGAACATGCGGCCATTGTTGTAGGACATTGTGGTGACCACCATGTCCTCATGACGAACGTCATCGAATGGTGCTTTGCCTTCATCAAAGGATTCAATCCACTCCGACTTGGAGAAATCGACATCGTTGACCATGATCTCTGCATCTGGGCTGATCAGATCGTAGAAGGCTCCATATTCTCCCTCGCAATATCCCGCGGCCATCTCACGAACCGCTTCGGAATGCCAGCAATGTTCGGTGATGAATCCAGACCACTCGCCATCATCATGGTGGTCGTGATCGTGATGCCACTCTTCTTTTTCCTCGTGCCACCCTTCCTTTTCTTCGAGCCACTCTTCCTCTGTCCCGTGCCACTCTTCTTTTTCTTCGTGCCACTCGTGGTGATCGAAGCCTTCGTGCGGCCCCTCAGTCGTGATATTGATCGTGCAGCCAGGGACTGCGATCAAGAACCCAAATGCCAGAGTCTGTTTCAACATGGTGTATTTCTCCTGAGAGAAGACTGTACCAACAGGGCCACGCACCCATGAACGCAATCCCGCCGAATCAAAAAATCAACAAGGACCGAAGGCCGCAAGCAGAATCAACACGTCGGCAAAGTCGGTCGTGCCGGACCCGTCAAGATCAGCCTGGGTGCCATCCCAGTCGCTGAGAATAAACAACAAGTCGTCAAAACCGATGACCGAGTCGCGGTTGAAGTCACCGGGGCATGGTGAAGAACAGGAAACTTCGGTGCACGATGAGGCTTCCCCACCAAACACCCCCCCGGCCTGCTCGCACAAAGAGGCTTCAAGGATCGCACATGAAGACCCAACACAACATGCTCCGGTCAATTGGGGGCAGGCGGTGGTGGCACACTCGGCCGAGGATCCCTGGAAAATACCGCCACCAAAGGAGCAATTTTCCTGCGTTGCGTTGGTGCAAGAGGCATCTGCAAAGCAACAAGCCCCGGTGCCAGTGCATTCTGGCGCAGCCTCGCATGAGGTGCCAGCGCCGTTGAACACGCCCCCGGCAGCCTGACAGGTTGCTTCCTCCAAAGAGGTGCACGAATCTCCAAGGCAGCAGGCTCCGGTTTGCAAAGGACAGAGCGTGGGATTGCATGACTCGGAAAGACCTTGGAACACCCCACCACCAAAAGCACAGCTGGCCTGTGTCGCATTCACACAAGTTGCGTCGGGGAAGCAACATGCCCCAGTACTAAAGCAGTCCGATGGGGAATCGCAATCGCCCAAGCTGGGCTCCACTGAACCTCCAGCATCCACACAATTGGTTGTGGTAAGAATTTCGCATCCACTGCTCAGGCAGCATGGATACGAGACTTCATTGCAGTCTGGATTGGAATCAATCCTCTCAAACGTGAAAGAATCAATGTTGAATTCTTGACTCTCGGTTCCGTCATTGACAAATCGAAGTGGGAGCTGAAGGTCGCTTGGCAAGTTCAAGACCGCCTCCACTTCCACCCAATCTTGCCATCCGTCTGTAGCGGGCACAACAATTGGGCCCGTGAGATCAACACCATGCAACTCAAGGTGAAATCTTCCGCCTAAAGATGCAGACGCTACTTTGGCACGAACCAAATATTCACCACCACAAAGGACATCGCTGGTGAATTGCAACCATTCCATGGGGCGCAGCCAGCCGACGTACGCTCCACCATCGCCCGCGCTTCCAATATCAACGCCTTGATCGGCTCTCATGACAAAGCCGCCATTGTTGGTGTGGTCGGCATCCCAATAGCCCACACTTTGCCCCCCTCGGTCGTAATTCTCAGCTTCGACAACGCCGGGAATTTGGTGGACCGCATACGGGTTGGGTGCTTCCCGTTTCCATACGCGTACCCAGTCGACTTCAAGGGTGGCAGGAAATGGTGTTGAACCATCTGGATACCCTGGCCAATTGCCTCCCACCGCAAGGTTCAAGATGAAGTGGAAGTTCCAGTCGAAAGGTGCTTCTGCATCATCTGGGGCACTGTCGGTGAACCATTGGTGCAGACTCTTTTGAGAGTACTGGACGTCGTCGAAGTACCACCGGATCTGATCAGGATCCCACTCGATGGCATAGGTATGAAATCCAGAAATCGCACCTCCGGGAGGGTCGTACGATCCGCCCGTGTATTGGTTTGCCGGCCAAGCCGATCCGTGATGCAAGGTGCCATGAACTTCGTCCATGCCATTGATCCATTCCACGATGTCGATCTCTCCACCGGCTGCCCAGCCTCCGTAGGGACTGTTGGTTGGCAGCATCCAAAATGCAGGCCATAACCCTGCACCAGGTGTTGGAACTTTGATTGAAGCCTCCATGCGACCGTACGTAAATTCGCCTTTTCCTAAAGTACGAATGCGGGCCGATGTGTACTGGTTTCCTTGTTTTTGAGCCACGATGTGAAGACGGCCATTTTGCACAAACAAGTTGGACGGATTATCGGTGTAGGACTGCCACTCGTTGTTGCCCCAACCTGGAATGCCGTATTGGGAGCCATCGCCATATTGAGGAGTCCATTTGGTGGAATCCAGCGATGTACCGTCAAACTCATCAGACCAGGCCAAATGACCATATTGGCCGAGAAGAGCTGAACACAAAACGGTCGCGAACATGATTCCAACATACGCCCGAATCCAGCCAACGGAACTGCACTTCAAGAAATGGCACCGCCAATACGTTCATTCCCAAATCGTGCCACCATCGGCCCCCAAGGAACATGGAATTGAGGCAATCCATTCAACATTGTTGCGGGTGGCGAAATGCATGAATTCGTCCAATCAGCGCGACTGTTCACCAAAACGTCCCCAGAGATGAACGATTAGAGGACCGTAGAAGGTCAAAAACTGATGTCTGGGAGAAAAATGGTCGACTTCGCACAATTGGACGATTTGAACGTTTCTACGCCTAGGGTTGGAACCATAACGATCAGGAACCAGAACCACATCAAGAGAAAATTCTCATGAATTCATCATCCGCTTCAGCCAACATTTCAACCCAAGTGCAGTTTGACACCCCAGAGTTTGGTTCAGCCAGCACCGATCTGTCCAGTTCCTTTCTCGGCTTTGACTGCCCTGTCCCCTACGAACTGCACATGTTTATTCTCGTCCTCGGTCTCGCGATCTTTCTCACCAGCGGCGTCATCGAATCCAACCGGCAAAAGGTACGAGTTCCTGCATCGAAGAATTCTGGGTAATTTTTCATTCCTCTGGCATTTTTCCCCGAGCCCCGAAAATCAATCAACTGATTCCAAACTCCTCAGGAATCCTCCAAGGCTTTGGCAGCTCGCCTCAGCCTTTTTTTGATGCCAGGTTGTGTGAAATCTGAAGAAATTTTATGACTCCATCCCGGGCGAACAGGTGGGCTGCCCATTCTTTGGAAAGAACAGAACCAGAAACTTCGGTAACGCCCTCAACAGTTTGCACTTCAATTTTGGTCGATTCGCCTTGGGCGTAAATCACAGGGACTCCGCACAACTGAAACAGCACTTCTCCTGGTGAAAGGTCGTGCGGCAAAAGTTCACTTGACCTCTGCATGGTCTTCCATTCCTGAGAGCGCATCAGGATAGGGTTGAAGTGAATCTCGCCATGGCAAAATTGCACTCCAAGTTCCATACGCCGGGTAAGCAACTCCTCTTTCACTTGCCCAGTCATTCCCGGCTGTTGCGCCCCCCGGTCTCCCGGAGTGTGTGAATACGCATCGATTGGATAGGCCCCGAACTGATGCGGAGTCCGGCGGAAGCCAAGACCATCTCGGATGTGGTGGTACAAGCCATGCAATCGCTCCTGTACTTTGATCGGTGCGTCCTGTGCATCCTGCACGCACTCACCGGCCGCCACCAACAATTTGGCGACCATGTGCCAGTAGGTGCAACCAATCCCTTCATAGCCATACATGCCACCAGATCGACCCGTAAAGGCATGATGATCAAACACCGACTGATACAGGTTTACCACTTGTTCGTAATCCTGCTCGACCAGCTTCTTCCAACGCCCATCTTGGGCTAGCTGGTTCAGAACTTCCATCACTCCTCGTTGGTTAACCAAGTCTGGGGCAAATCGAATCACGCCCGCATGATCTTTGACCACCAACTGATGGTTGTCAGCCTCAACCAGTTGCTGCAAGAGGTCCGAGTTCTGAACATCCACCTGACCCTTGGACAAGAAATCTCCAATGGACTTGATGGGATACAACAAAAAAGTGTCGTGGTCCGCTCGGTACAACGCCGAATCAAAGAGTTCTTCCAAAAGGGTGGCCGACGCGCCAGCGTCCAACACCCCCGATGACAAGACCGCAACCTGTCCCTCCAGCATCAATGGCAGACGCGAAACTTCAGCTTGTCCTTTCGGGAAGCGAACTAGGTTGTAGCCGTCGTACGTGCCATCCTCCCGTCGACCAGCGCGAATGGTGCTCGCCAACCATGACTCCATGTTCTTGAGCAACTCAATCACCGATTTGTAGTCAATGGACTGGACCGCATGTTCGGTCCGCATACGACTTCGATAGGTCTCAAATGCTTTACCCAAGGCATCAAGCGCTACGCGCCGGGCGATGGGATCATGGGTGGCGTCTTGAGGATCAGCCGAAAAGACTTCGCCCAACGATTCGCACCACGACCAAACCACCGAACGCATCTTTCCGATTTCTGCGTCCTGCAGCAACGTCTGCAATAACTTCACATGCCGATGGAGATAAGACGCCGTCACCATGGAGAGTCCGTACCCGGCCAAGGCATTGTTCGCGTCGTTCCACTCGGGCCGCTGGGTGCACATCCAAATGCCGCCACCTGGTATCAAAGTTGACATCTTGGACAACACGGGGATAAGTAGTTTTTCCAAGAAGGTGACCTGCAACAAGTCGTCGCCATCGTGCACCAACCGGCCGTCCGACCCCAACTTCTGCCGCCGGGTCTCGCTGGATTTGTGCTGCTCCCAATCAAAAACAATGGATTGCCGAGGATTAGCAACCAGCTCTCGGTGAGACTTCAACACGTAAGGCACGTCGGCAAAAGAGAACATCGGCAGCGAAAGCCACTCACGCGTCCGTTCGGGATTGATGGAAGCCGACAATTCCAGAAGTCGGCTGAGGTACGTGATCTGATGATCGCCCCAGTAGCCAATGTTGCTCCAAGCGTTGTCGGGTTCCGGCACCTCCCAGTCGATACCTTCCCGGGTAATCCGATACGGATTGAAACCGTCCAGAGTGGTGGCGTTGACGAACTTCAGAATAAAATGGTCCAACCAACCTGGGTGGGACAACCCCAGCGCTTCCCAATTTTGAAAAATGTCACGCCAGTTGCCCTCGTACGCCAAGCGGCGTGAACCATCCTCGTGCCGGACCCGAATGTTAAACACATTCCACGGCCGGGATGGGTCACCATGGCGACGCCCAAACCAGAACGGGAGGTATTCATAAGTCAGCCGAAGCAACTGAAGATCGTCCTGGGACTGGGCCTCACCCAACAAATCGGTTCGGGTGCACCAGGAATCGGTTGAACGTGACTCAAGCCAACCCGCATGCTTCTGAGCCACCGGTTGATTGCGTTGTCCTAGGAATTCAACGAAGTCACCCCAAGGCACCTGCTCTGCCTTCACCGGAATCCCACCCCGCATGTTGTTGAACAGTGTGTTGGAGGCATGATGAATATCGAGGACGGGATCACCACTGCACTGGTGCCCGTCGGTTTGCGCCAACAGGTCGACCATGGCTTCGGAAGCCACATCCGCTTCGGCTCGGAGCTGAGACAAGGAAATACCGTCAACCCGGCTGGCCAATGCCGACACTTGTGTTTGAGTTCGGTGGACATCCGCCACCAAAGCCCACGTCAACGTCTGGCTTTGGCCAACCTGCCCCTCCAAGGCATAGGCAAACTGTCCTGCACGCCCCGTGGCCCGGCGCGTGCTCTTGGGCGCGGCCCCTCGAACAAACGATTCCACCGCCAAAGGGTCAAGAGTGCTTGCTCCAGTTCCCACGCCAAATACGGTTGTCGCACGCAGCGACTCCGCCGGCTCGGCCCGGTCGCTCAAGGCGGTCTCCATGGCGAAGGTAGCCACCGACGTGGAACCAACACACTCCGAGCGGGTGTAGGCGTTGACCAAGCAACTCATCGATTGCATCACCGGGAGCGACGCGCCACCAACTTGTAAATCTCTCAGAGCGTCCAAGACCTGGACTTTGCAAGCGTGCTCGCCAGACGCTTCCAAAGCAACGGTTCGAACAAAGCCATGCTCATTGCTGAAGGTCCACCAAGCGCGGGCTACCAGTCCCAGTCCTTCATGATGGGATTCAAAAACGATCCTGTCGCCCAACACACTTTTGGCCAAATGCCGTCGCTCCTGCGCACCCGCACGGCCTGTGAAGGGCTCCCACAACTCGTTCCCCACACGAATGCCCGTCCATGGACCACTGAAGGCATCCACGGCATGCAAGAGGTCATCGGTGCGGTACGGAAAAAGAGAGTGCTGGGCGTTCACGCGGCCTGCGGTAAGCCCTCCGCGGGAAGAGATGTACATCCAGTGCTCTTCCGGACTCACCACGGTCAGCAAAAAAGGATCCATCAAATGAGTGTCGAGAATGCGGTAGCAATCCACGCCTTCAATGCGGCACAGACCTTCAGTGTGATGGCTCATGGATCAGCCTTTGGTTCCGCTGGTCGAAATCCCTTCGACAAACGAGCGTTGGGTCAGAAGAAAAAGCACCAAGACCGGACCAACCATCAGGGTGGTCGCGCTCATCAAGAGGTGCCAAGGGGTAGTACCTAAGCGCGACATAAACAGTTGCAAGCCGAGGGCCAGCGTGAACTGATCGCGATGGGACAAGAAAATGAGTGGTCCAACAAAGTCGTTCCACACAAACATGAAGTGCAACAGCGCCACCACCAGCAAAGCTGGAGTGGCCAAAGGAAGCATGATGTGCCGGAAAATGCCAAAGTGACCACAGCCATCGATGCGGGCGGCATCGTCCAGTTCGCGAGGAATGGTCATGAAGAATTGACGCATCAAGAAAATGCTGAATGCGTTGCCAAACCAAGCCGGAACCCACAGGGGACCAAACGTCCCGATGAGACCAAGCTCTCGGAACATCGTGAACAACGGGACCATGATCACAGGGAATGGCACCATCATGGTGGCCAGCATCAACACGAAGAGCGGCTTGCTGCCCGACCAACGCACCCGGGCAAAGGCATACGCCACCATCGCGCTGGAAACCACCGTGCCGCTGACCGCCAAAATGGCCACCAACAATGTGTTGCGGAGATAGCGCCGGAAATCCAGCGTGCCATCGGTCATCACCGTGTCCAGATTGCTGGCCAAGTTGCCTGGCATCTCGCCGGCGGTTTCTGGGAAGAGCGTCTGCCCGCC
>Ga0160422_10001421_pt1 | contig 15002 bp, 19 predicted proteins | sample Fk160mmetaG_FD_108192 | JGI IMG/M metagenome (GOLD analysis project Ga0160422, IMG submission 108192) | Marine microbial communities from the Central Pacific Ocean - Fk160115 60m metaG | ecosystem: Environmental > Aquatic > Marine > Oceanic > Photic zone | place: The Central Pacific Ocean...
AAGGACACCACTAGGTGCTAAGTTAGCTGACAATCCATATTATGGGTTTCTTCGAGGCACAGGTAAAAAATTTGAGAATGCATACCAAGGTGGCGACGATGTTTGGAAAGTGTACAACTTTTCTTTTGAATCCAATAAGTTGCGCAATGCTTTAGATAAAATGGATGACGCACAACGTGCTAGTTACATACAAAGAAAAACTGGCAGATCAATGTCCGCTGAAGATTTCATAGATGAAGAAGCTGCACGTATTGTTCGTAACACTGTACCTAATTACAACCTAGCACCAGAAGGTATCAAGGCACTACGCAAGTTGCCAGTTGGTAACTTTATTGCTTTTCCTTACGAGATCCTAAGAACTGGAGCAAACACAATAGCCAGGGGCATTGATGAACTAGCAGACGAGAGTATAGAGATACAAAAAATTGGTCTTCGTCGTTTGACTGGGGCACTTACAACCTTTTCTATTCTACCTGCTACACTTTCTCAAATGGGTTACGCTATGTCTGGTGTATCCAAAGAAGAGATGGATGCCTATCAAAGATCAATCGCACCTCCTTGGGAAAGAAACGCTCGTTTGATTCCTGTTGGTCGTCAAGAAGATGGCACACCAAAATATGTCAACTACAGTTACTCCAACCCATATGACATACTAGAGAAAACACTTATCGCTGCCTTAAACAAAGCCGAAGAAGGACGTGCTCTAGGCAAGGGTGGGGGTCAGATTGTTTGGGAGGCAGGACAAGAATCTCTCACAGAACTCTTTGCACCGTTTACCGAAGAGTCAATTGCTGCTGCTAAGATAAGAGATGTTCTAGATCCACAAGCAGAAAATATATTTGTAAGATCTCTGGGAAATATTGCAGGGGGTCGAGCGGGACGGACGGTAACTGGAGCCAAAGTTTACAACCCTCAAGATAACGCCGGAGACAAAGTCTCTAAGTCTTTTGCCCACATAATGGATGCACTTCTTCCAAGTATTGTTCCTGTAGATGTACGTGGTGGTGAGTTTGAACCTAGTCGTTTTGTTCGTAGTCTAGTCAACAGCCTTGGATTAGAAGATGCTACGGGGATCAGTGCAAAGGATCGAATGGGTCGTGAGAGAGAAATAACAACAGAACTCTTTCGTGCGTTCAGTGGGGTTACACAATCAGATACTCAAGCCTCTGATGCTATGAAGTTTAAAGGTTATGAGTTTGCCAAAGCAAGACAAGATGCTTCAAACATTTTTAACTCTGTTGCTCGTAGACAGAACGTAGACTCAGCACAATTGTTAGAGGCGTACAAAGATGCAAACGAAGCAAGGTATCGAGTTCACAATCAGTTCTATCAAACTATTCAAGCGATGCGAACCTTTGGTATGCCTGACAATAAAATCAGGAAGACTCTAAAGGATGCCGGTATTGGTGGTGTCAACGAGATAATGCGTGGAAGATACATCCCACTTACTCCAAGTGATTCCGTTCTAAAAGAAATGCGTAGAAACAAAACAATACAAGAGTATCCTCGTGGTGAAATAAGATCTATAATATTGCAGCAAAAGAAAAGAAAGTTTGGAGAGCAAAGTTTTCAACCCGCAGCACCTAAACCGCAACCATCTTTTACGGTGCCTAAAGGATTAAGTCCTACTCCTCCAAAAGGTCTCTCTCCAACACCACCAGTAGGATTAAGTCCTCAACAGGACAGCAGTCTCCAACAGCCCATGATCATGCCGACCCAAGCTCGTGCACCTGGGCCAGTGAATCCTGCATTGTTAGGTGATAACCCGGTAACCGCTGCGCTTAATGCACAGATTGCGAACCGTCGTGGGTAATATCTAGATCTTCTTCAACAGTCATCGTCACACCGACGCCGCCAAATAGTTTGACCATCTCGTCACATAGATGCTCGGCATCGTCCATGATCTCGTCGTCACCTGTGTTGGCAGCAAGATTCAATGTCATGCCCACAAGTTCCATAAGGTGTTTGACCTGCATTGGATGCATGTCTACAAGACCTACTGTTTTCATCTTTTCTGGTTTCATTCGATTTCTCCCCAATTGTCCTTGAGTTCATCGTCTACCTTAGAGGGGACTCTCAAGACATCCGACAACCCATTTTCCATTATGTGCTTGATGTTGTGCGCTTGGTCGTCACCCTCTACTGAGAAGCATAACTCATCGTGCACCGTAAGCATAGGCAAAAGTCCTTCTTTGTAGCAATCTGCCATAGCTTTTTTAGTTTGATCCGCAGCTGACCCTTGGATCAATTTGTTTAACGCCTTGTAAGTAAACGCTCTTCTCAATGGTTGACCGTATTCTTTCATGGCTTCTTCGTATGGTAGCGGCTTCTTGTACCCAAAGGATCGAGGCTCCCACAAATGGAAGCGACACCGTCTACCCAACAGGGTTCTGATCTGCCCTGTTTTATCTGCTTGCTTCGACGCTAGGTCTGCAAGGTTCTTAACAAAAGGAACTTTCTCTCTGTGTGTATCCAGTAGTTCCCCTGCTTCTTCTGGTGATATATCTAACTGCGCTGCAAGTTTACCTTTGCCCATGCCATACATGATGCCCAGGTTTACGACCTTTGCTTCTTTCCGCTTGATCCCTGCAATGTCAGCCACCATCTGGTGCAGATCCACATCACCTGTGTGATACTCCTCAACAATCGTATCGACAATCGGGTGTTTGTACTCACCCTTCAAGCTTGCTGCAAAGTGCACCAGTAACCTTGGCTCTTGGCTTGAGTAGTCAAACGACCCCCACTTGCACCCTTGCTCTGGTATAAACAGACCACGGATCAGCTTTTTAATCTCGGGATCCCGTGCCGGAATCTGTTGAAGGTTTGGGTTTGAACTAGAAAACCTACCTGTCACAGTGCCTCCGTCATCAGAACGTAGCTGATGGAACTCGCAGTTGATCCTACCGTTGTGCGAGTGCTTGACTATTGTATCGATAAACGTGCTATCCGCCTTGTCAAATTCACGCAGCTTGACGATCATTTGTGCAACCGGGTGGGCATGTGCATTAAGATACTGTTTGGTGAATGACGGTGCCCCTGCTTCAGTCTTAGGGTACTTCAGTCCTAGCTCCTCAAACACCGCAGCTACAGACGCAGCCGCCCATGGTTCTATCTTGATTTTTGTCTGTCGGTAGATCTCTTCCCTCAGTTCTTTGCCCTTGGCTTTGAGCAGAGTCTTGGCTTGATCTGCCTTGTCCAGATCCACACGCACACCTAGCTGACGCATGTCACACATCATAGGTATCAGGCTAGTCTCCAGATTCCAGATGCTCCACAGGTCTTGCTTCTCCAGTTCTATCTTCAGTCGCTCCCACAAACGCAAGGTCATGCCTGCATCCTGTTCAGCGTACCGTCCGACAAACTCAGGGGGCAGCTTGTACATCTCAGCCTTGGGATCAAAGCCCCACTCCGCTGCTGCAACACGTAGGAGTTTCTCATCCTTGCGTTCATCGAGGTAGTCACGACCAAGGTTGTTGAGGCTGTATGACCAACGGTTCTCGTCCACCACCGCACCAGTAATCATGGTATCGATGATTCGACCTTGTACTTCTACACCTTCGGCACGTAGCCAACCCAGATCATACGTGGCGTTGTGCATGATCTTGTCTATGTTTGGTGTTGCCATCTGTTTCTTGAGCCACTTGAGCGCGATCCTCGCATCCATGTTGTGACCGTTTTCATGACGGATGGGATAGTATCCTTCCCAGTCTCCGGCAGCTACGGCTATACCTACGATGTACCCGTCCTTACGCACCCACCCAGGGCCAAGCGTAGTTAGGTTGGGGTCACATGTCTCAAGGTCAATGGCTATCTGTTTGTAGCCTGTTAAGTCTGGAAACTCTGACGGAATATTCCATGCCAGTTCCTTGCCTTGGTTCATCTGCTTGGCAATGATGTAGTCTTTCTCAAACATCTCAGTTTGTTTCATTGTCAAACTCCGCACCCAGTGCACTGTATCCACATTTGTCGATCCAAGAATCCTTGTGGTCTATGGTTTCTAACAAGCGACAGGTCTTTACCCAGTCCATCATCAGAGCGACGTGCTTGGCTGTGATCTTGCCGTGGGTGCTCAATGCATCAGTGACTATGACATTCCATCCCGTTGCTATTCTGTCGAAGTTGTCTTTGGCATCACCGTAGTCCTTGGCTCTGTTGCCATTGATCAACTGCTTTGCCGTATCCAAGTAATCGTTACGTTTCATATTTCGTACCTATATGTTTTATCTGACTCAATTAGGTAGAGGTTTTGTTTTGCTCTTGTGACTGCAACATAGAATATTCTGTGCTCGTCCTCGGGATGTTTGCCCTCTACGCAGTTCTTGGTGGATCCCAAATACACCGCTACGTTGTCATCTTCTCCTCCTTTCATGGCATGGATCGTTGACAACTTGATCCTTGGTTGCTGATATATACTCTCTCCTCGCCTCTCAATGGCGCGGATGTATATCTGTTCTTCCTCCGACAGACGAACCACGTCCATCGGGTGTGTGCTCTTCTCTGCTAGGAGACCATAATCGGATGCTAGTTCCTCCCATGTCAAGGGCTGCTCTGGATCAGCCGCATCCAGTAATTTCGCTGACCCCCTCTTGACCACAGGATTTTCTCCTATCTTTGGCACCGTCTTGTAGAACTCTTTGATCCGTCCAAGGTACAATGCTTTGCCGCTTGTCAGGTCTGCCCACGTAGACATGGCATCCAGTTTCTTTTGTGACACAGATGCATGACCCTTGAGGCTATAGAAATATCCTGCATCTCCCAGTGTTTCTGCCATATCTTTTACGAAACTGTTGGTTCGAGCCATGATTGTCCACGACCCTTGATCCAATGGCAAATGCCACAGGCTACCCACAACACTGACCATACCCTCTTCATCCTTTGGAAAGAACTCTTTCTCCAGTCTCCCTGGTATGTGGTCGGAGATACGCATAGCAAGCCTCCAGACGCTCTGTGGTAAGCGATAGGACTGGTTGAGTACTTCGACATGGTCAGACGCTTTGATGAATCTCTGAACGTCAACGGAAGTCCAACGGTGTATCGCCTGATCGTCATCACCTGCAATCAGAACTTCTTCCGCAGTCTGTGCCATCTTCTCTACCATCGTCCACTGTAATGGTGTCAGGTCTTGTGCCTCGTCCACGATTAGCAGGTCAAGGTTGGGCGTCTCGCAGATCTCTATGTACTTGGAAATCATGTCGGTAAAGTCTATCTTGTTTGTCTTCTGCTTGTATTCAATCAACTGTTTGTTGACCTGTTCTAACTTTGAGAAATCCAAAGTGTAATCTTCTTCGTAGTTATACTCAAAGTCCAAGGACTCTTCACGGTAGATTGAACGCATGATCAACTGTAGATACTTGGCACCCGATCCTCCTATCGAAGGTATCGCAACACCATCGTCAATGGAGGTGGCATCCGCTCCATCAAACGCCACCCCCAACATGCGACCAAGAGTTTTGAAGTCCTCTCGGTCCATGACATCAGTACTCTTCAAGCCCAGTCCATGATACCCGGTGGCGTGGAGAGTCCTGAAATGTGGAAAGTCATTCTTTGTCAGGTTAAATTTAGCACATGCTCGATCAACAAACTCCCCGATAGCTTTGGTGGTAAACGATACCACACCTATCCGTGAGGGGTGTACCCCTTCTTGTAATTTTGCTTCTACTCTTTCTATAAGTGTGTAGGTCTTACCGCACCCAGGTGGCCCCAGTATGAGGGTTGCATTAGGTATCACGGCGTTTCTCCAACCACTGTTCGATTTCTTCCCGATCCCATCGACTAGCTGCACGTTGTGCATCCATGTTGCCTAGCTTGTATGGTTTGGGAAAGTCCCCCTCGTTTACCCACTTGTATATTGCAGACTCGGAAACACCGAGCCAGTCTGCTACGTCTTTAGCTTTCATAAAACTAGAACGGTATGTCATTATCTATCTCCTGTACTGGCAGACTCACTTCACTACTTTCAAAAGAAGGAACCCACCAGACTCTGACTGTAGTCCTTGATCCATCTTCTTTGGTAATACCTTTGTGTCCATGACACTCATGGTTATCATTTAATCTTTTCAATTGTTCTTGCACCTGTGCCCTGGTGTACGCTGTAAACCTTCTGTTGTGCAGGAACTCCATCAACCCTGCTATGGTAAAGGATGTATACCCTTGGTTATCTGTCCATGGTTTACCTTGCAGCATCTCTTCTGGATGCATGGCACGAATCCTACTGGTACAGAACTGGCGCAACAATGCTCTGAACTCTCCAAATATAGTAAGCTCTTCTGGCACCTCTGACTTCACGCTCTCTGAATATAGTTTCTGTAGAAGCTGTTGCCACTTGGCAGGTCGTATAGTCGGAGGCACAATCTGTTCTTGCTCCATACATGCACGTTGAAACAGACTCTGGTTCTGTAGCTGCTCCGTATTCAGTTGAACACGTTTACCTGCTACCGTCAAAAAATACAGACGTGGTTCCGATAGGATAATCTGCAAGCTTCCGATCTCAAGTGACTCGGCTCCTGCATCTCCGACACCATATTTTGTAGACAGGCACAGTTCTTTGTCACAAAAACTTTTGAACGGTTCCTGCTCACAGGTGTAGAAGTATTCTTTTTTCTCTAGGCTTTTCTGCAATGCCAGAACTTCTTTGGCATCGAGGGGTGGAGAACACAGAGTTTGGTTGAATGTTTCCATCTCTGCTTTCCAATTGTCACTGTGCTTCATCCGGCAATAGACACCGATCATGAACAGCTTCTTGTTGCGATCCTCTCCTGTTGCCCCGTCCGAAAACAAATGCTGTAAGCACGGAGGTCCATCCTTGAAGTTCTTTCTAGGTTTTTTGCTTCGACCTTTTTCTAGTGCAGCTACCGAAGTTCGCTTGAACTCTATGGCATCCAAGAACTCTTTGAGTTCCATAGCCTCAACCTTGTCGTTGAAACAATACCGTTGCGGTAACTCCGCATTGAAATATGGGAGGTTGATAAAGTTTCCGACATCTCCACGTTCAGACAGAATCTTATCCTGCTTTGGAAATATCTCACAACCGCTGTGCCCCAGGGCTACAGCCATCTCTAATAAATACTCTCGGACAACTTTGGCTTGCTCGTACTCTTCCAGAAACAAATACAGATGTGCCCCACCTGACTTGGATCTACAATGCAGCAGCGGTAGCTTTTGTTTTTGTATTCTCGCTTGGAGTTCGTTGTGGTCTAGATCGTAGATGTCTATGTCCAACACACCCCACCTGCACTTGTTATCTTCGTTGATCGGGATTGCCCCAACACCCTGCTCACCTTTTATATGTCCTTGCATGAGTTCTAATGTAAGTGGCTCACGTACAATACGACTCTCAGCATCAGCCTTGCCATTGCGACCAATGCGTCCAACTGTAGTGGTGCCATGCGCAACCTTCGATCCCTCAAAGGCTGACAGCATTCTCTTATCTAATGCCATGCTAGGCTCCTGTTGAAGTTAGATGGGGGCAGCATAGGAGAACCGCCCCCAAGACTGCTAGAATGGGATTTCGTTGTCCCCGTCTACTGACGAACTACCCGTGGAGGTATGTTCTGGATCAGCCGCAGCCTTAACTTCACCCGCCATGATCGACTCACGGAAAGCCTTTGCTTCCTGTAGCAGATCACGAGAGTTTACCAAATCAACTTTGGATACAGTGTAGTTGCCCCACGTGCCCTGGTCATTGGACTCTTCAATGGTAGAAAGATTCCACATCGTAGCATACACAGCAGGAGTTACCATCTGCTCTGTCTTCGGATGCTTTACTTTCTGCATTGCGATTTGTGTCTTCCAACGACGGCTCACCTTCAACTGGCTTGACTTCATGTCAATCACCGCAGGTTGAAACGAACCATCATCGTCAACAACAAGGCAATAGTGTTGATCAGACTTCACAAGTTCGTGCCCGTTGGGAAGTATCTCCCGAGAACCTTCTCGTGTGGTCTTGGTCAGCACCGTATCGTTTGCAGGTATTTCTCCTTGAAAACCCCCGCCTTGCTCACGCGGGATAAACTCCAGATACTTTGTGGTCTGGTAGCATGGAATAACTGTTATCCCTCCTTCACCATCCCAGTATTGATTGGTGACTGTGTTAAACAGATCACCCTGAGATGCACCCTCTATGTACTCTGGTTTTTTCTTACTTAGTTGAGGTGACATAGCTTGTAAGATCCGAACAAACGGTATCTGCATCTCCGAACTATCGAATGCTGCACCCTCCCCTGCGGTCTCAAAGATATCATCCATTACATCGGCGCTTACTTCCACGCCCTTTGCTGCTGCTACTGCATTAGCCATCACGCTTTCCTCCGTATTTCTGCTGCGTTGTTGATGTATGCCCCGAACATATCGAGGTCGATTGGTTTACCATCCGTGACACGTTCTTTAACAAACGCTTTCAATGTCGATGGATGTACGTGGGTCTTGGTCTTTGGATCAAAACCCTTCTCGTGCAGGAGTCCCACCACGTCACCTGCAAGATTGTCTTCGCCTTTGCCGAATGAACAAGTGATATCGTTTTTGATAATATCATCCACGCCATTCTCACGCAGCCATGCGAAAGCTTCTTCCTTGCGATCCTGTGGAATAGATGCAGACACAATCATCTTACGTGTGACAGTCAACCCGTCCACGTCTACCCGATCCATACCCATCTCATCCATAAGTGCCGGAATGTTTTCGGTAGAGAGCTTGTGCTTCTCTGCCTTTATAGTCTTCAAGTATTGTTCTGCGTCTGCGATTTGATCTTCGACTTTGCGCAGCTTGCGAACAAGATCACTTAATTGTTTTCCTGTTCCAGTATCGACTTGGGAAAGAGCCTTTCCTTCATCGAAGTAGTCTTCAAAAATATCATCCATAAGTTTTTCTCCTCTTCAGGACTGGGTTGACAAACCATTTTGCCATCCGTAAGGTGGACTATAGTGGAGGTATGTGATGACTGTCAAGTACAATTATAAATTAAAACCGTTCGACCATCAGCGGAAAGCTTTGGAAGAGGGATGGTATCGAAAAGAGTTTGGTCTGTTCATGGAAATGGGAACAGGTAAATCCAAAGTTCTGATCGACAACCTGGGTCTGTTGTTTCTCAATGGACAAATAAACTTTGCTCTAGTCCTCGCACCCAAGGGTGTGTATCGGAACTGGGTAGCCAAAGAAATCCCAGAGCATATGTCTAATGATATACCGCATCGAGTGATTCGGTGGGTTGCCTCTCCTAATAAAAGACAACAAGAAGAAATGCGTTCTGTCAAGGATCACTTCGCAGGGTTGACAATCTTTGTCATGAACGTGGAGTCCTTCTCCACAAAGAAAGGTCAGACAGCCGGAGCTTGGATGGCTCGTGCGCTTGGGGCCAACGGCCTGATAGCAATCGATGAAAGCACCACCATAAAAAACCATAAGGCCAAGCGCAGTAAATCTTTAATGAAGATCGCAGCGGGATTCAAGTATCGAAGGTTGCTGACTGGTTCACCCATAACCAAGTCACCCCTAGATATATTTTCACAGACAGAGTTCCTTCGACCGGGACTCATGGGTCATGAATCTTTCTACACATTTCAAGGTAGGTATGCCGTGCTGCAACGCAGATCGATGGGTGCCAAGTCTTTCCAACAGATCGTCGGCTACAAGAACCTCGATGAACTGACAGACAAGATCGATACCTTTTCATACAGGGTGTTGAAGAAAGACTGTCTGGATCTACCAGAGAAAGTCTACACCGCCAGGTACGTTACGCTTACCGACGAGCAGTTTAGAATGTACTCGCTGCTGCAACAACAGGCCATGCTTCTGTTTGAGGATGGCGAGATTGTATCGGCACCTGCTGTAATTACCCAGATGCTACGCATCCAACAGGTTCTGTCTGGGCATCTGAAGACCGATGATGGCGAGATGAAATACTTTCCGTCACGCCGGATGGATGCACTCAGAGAAATTTTGGAAGAGCACGACGGCAAAGTAATTATCTGGTCACGATTCCGATACGACATAATACAGATAACCAAAATGTTGAACAAAGAGTTTGGTGAAGGGTCAGCTGCGGCATACTACGGGGACACAACAGACGATGAACGCCAGTCTATTGTGCAACAATTCCAGTCCCCCGACTCTCGGCTCAGATTTTTTGTAGGCAACCCTGCCACCGCCGGATACGGTCTGACTTTGACCGAAGCAGATCTCGTGATATACTACGCCAATGACTTCAACTTGGAGACACGGATCCAGTCGGAGGATCGGGCACACCGCATTGGTCAAAAGAATAACGTGACATATATAGATCTGATATCCGAAGGTACGATTGACGAGAAGATTGTCGAAGCACTTCGCAACAAGATCGACATCGGAGCCAGAGTTTTAGGAGAGGAGGCACGGGAATGGCTGACGTTGACCCCAAGAAGATAACCAAAATTATGGAAGAACGTGCGACTGGATACGCTTCCCGCGAGACAGCAGCTAAAGAATTATCTGAGATGACAGGACTAAGCTACGATGTAGCCAAAGCATTCTGCTCCAACCTCAAACCCAGAGGATCCGCAGGCATTGCCGAAGTCCGTGGATACAAGAAAGGTGAGTGGCCTAAGAAAAAATAAGGGAACGTATGGAGCAACGTCCCCTTTAGTTTTGAGGCAAAGGCCACAGGCATGACCTTCCATCGAGCATACCTACACTCTAGCAGATTCAAAAACTTTTGCATACTCTTTTCTAATTATGACCGACAACTGTCGCGTCATGCTCCTTTGATCCTCGCTTGCCAACGCATTAAGCATGTCGTGATCTTCTGGTAACAGTGCCACGTTGCAGTACTTGCGTTCTTCCTTCTTCTTAGCCATCTTCTTGCTCCTTTGTTGTAGCTTGGTTATATACTACTTGTCGGCAGGAAGCAAGACATATGCATCTGTCTTGAGAAATAACTGTTGATTCATTTCGAGCAGCGGCTGAACAACTTCAAGCTCCTCGTCCACCCCTTCTGCAACCTCGGATGCCGTAAACGGTATACCTGGATCAGAGTCTGACATCCACTTTACTATCCTGTTGATCAACGAATCCAACCTCACATGATTCAAATCCAAATCAATCTGAATTGGTTCAACTCGCATAGCCCTCCATGGTATCTGGTCTCGTTTGTCTGGGTAGTTTGGTAACAAGAATGCTTCGTAAGTATTCCCCGGTTCTACCTCCATGGCATCAATCAACCGTTTGTTCATGAATACCTGTTCACCTTCTGGGTTCACTGCAAACCCACTACCTGTTTCAGTTATATACTCAACCATGATCTGCTGCTTACGTGTATTGCTTACATCAAAAACGTGGGTCATGTATTTTTCCTTTCTTATATATTAATTCCGTTCGATCTTAACTTTGAGACAAACGATTTCAACTCTTCCCGCGCACGAAACAAATCTTGTTCTGTGTTCTTGGGTCTATCTCTGCGCCCAAGTTCATCTTGTAATCTATCAACTTGTTGCTTCAGAAAACGGTATTCAAACTTGAGCGCCGGACTTAGATCTTTGTCACCCATCTGGCCTTACCTTTGGTTTGATAGGTTCGCTTGATGGGAATGGTGTCTTCTTACAGTACATCATGATTTCCTTGCCGTATGTATCGGCAAGGACATCGTACAGATCATCCATCACTCCGTCGCCCATGGCATCGTAACAAGCCTCTTCACTCTGGAAGATAACAGAAGTCGATACGTCTTGGTCTTCAACCACGTACTCAATGACGAGTAACGTGTAGAAAAGTTTAAACATCCTTGACCACCTCCCACACGCCCTCTGCGCCTGCGTCTATATTAGTATCTCGGATCAAACCTTTGTTGTGCAGCTGAGATAAATTATTCCGCACAATCGATAGCTTCAAACCCATCCGGTCTGAGAGTTGCCGCGCTGTCCCTGGACCTCGATCGAGTTCAGCCAAGACTTGCTCCTTCCGAGTAAGTGCCTTGTTACTTTGACGCTTGCTAGTTAGCTTCTTCCAAAATTCTTTGATCATCTTCTACTCCTCTCAATGCTTGAGTGATTTCTTCTAATGGTGTCAAGTCTAACCCAAAACTTTCCGCACATCCACGATAACGTGAAAGCCACGCAGCCATCGATGTTGCGGCCTGTCTTCTGAGTTCTTGTTGATCTCTCTCATTGTCAGGATCAAAAGCCACATAACCACCACCGTTCTTTCTGTTCTCTCTCGGAGAGATCAACGCAGGATATTCCCTGGTCTTTATTATAATCGGAGGTTGTTCTGTTTCCTCTGTTTCTTTGATCACGATCCTTAGTCCACTTGCCATTTGACGAGCCAAACCAATTCGATATTGTCTCGCAGCTTCTGTGTCATCCATACCATAAAACCATTCGTAAGCCTCATGATCAGGCTGTCCACCCAACCAATTCACGAACTCATGTGGTACAAACATATTGCGACCTGACGCCGCTAAGTATTCGTCAATAATTCTTTGACGTTCTTTCTTTGGAAAACCAGCCATATTTTTTCTCCTTCTATTAGCTGTTAATTGACCGCCGTACCCCGACTGACCGTAACGCAGCAAACCGCGCCATACAACGACCGCCAAACCGGAACCCACCGCGCCATGCCGCGTCTAACCCAACCGCACGCCGACCGCCTTGACCCGACCCGACTCACCTCACCGTGACGCGCCGCGCCGTGCCCCACCTCACTGTGACCGCCTTGACCAACCGCGAAACAACATACGATGCCCCACCATACCGTGACCGCCTTGACCAACCTGAACTCTCCACGCCCCGCCGAAAGCCTCCGCGCCTTGACCGCCTTGACCAAACACGCCTCACCGTTCACGCCCGAACAGACCTAAACCGCCTGTCCTTGCCTCACCGTACCTAAACACAACGCATCCCGTCCTAACACACCCAGACCGCCTTGACCCAACATGACACAGCAAGCCCCGATGCACCCCGACAAACCGCTCCTCGCCTCAACCGCCAGGCCAACCTTAACCCATCTCGCCTTTCGTTGCCTTGACCGCCTTGACCCAACACGCCCGAACAAACCCCGCCGGACACAGCTTACGATACCCCGACCGCCTTAACCTCGCCCCGCCTTAACGTACCCTGACTTAACCAGACGTACCCGACCCAGACAGAAGTGGACCGCCTCAACTTGACATAACATCACAAGCCCCAACGTGACGCAACAAACGACACCTCACCCCGACCGTATAACCTTGACCAAATAGATGGGGGCACTCGGCCCCCGATCCTTTTTTATTTTACTCCGCAGCTACGAGAGTAAGGTCTCTTCGTGCTCGTTCTTCATCCAAGAACTGCATCAACTCATTGGTCTGCTCGTCAGCATACACTGGGTTGTCCAATGCCTCTTGCTGAACATCGCGTCCCTCTTTCATGAGTTCATCCCACTCGTTTTGGTAGTCGCCCATGCTGTCTTCTGTCAGCACATGAAACGTACCAAACGAACCACGTCCCTTCTCCTGTCGGAAGTCCCCAATTCCAACGATCGAGCCTGCGTTTGTCAGCAACGATACAATCGAATACTGACTGAGCGTCGGCTGAACATACGCAATGTCAACCTCCGCACACCACCTAGGTAGATACGCACGGGTTCTCATGTCTGGGGTCTTGTTCATATCCGCAGATCGAACCATGTCAATCTTCAGTTGCGGTGTGCCCCAGATCTGAACGTGGGTTTGTGGTAGAAAAATCAACCGCTGAACACTGGTCTTGGTTATGCCGTCCGTTTCCAATGCCGCCGTCGCCATCGCGCCTTTGACACCTGGAGCAGGAAAACATAACAAAGTTTCTCCAAACGGCTTCTTGTACACCGAATCTCGGAACTCCTGTTCTGGGTTGTGTTTGATCTCCTTACGTTGCGCGGCTGTCTTCTTGCCGCCACCGATTAAAAGATCACGCATGGCCTTGCTGCTCATGCTGTTGAAATATAATGGGGTCGTGCCCATCATGCGAAGCTTAATTCTTCCTCTTTTCAATGGTTGAATTTCTAGTGTTGCTTCTTGTGGTACTTTCTTAGTTGCCATAATTTTTACTCCTTGTATGGTTGTTTACTAATTAAAAGTATATTGTGTATGACCTGTTGATAAGTTGTTGTCAACAACTATTTTCATCCTCCTTTCTAAATTCATGAAATATCATGTTAATTACTTCTCGGTACTCGTCTTGAGTATCGAACTGAGCGATCACAAGTGATCCTATTATTTCGCATAAGCGATCTAATTCTTTATCATTCATCCTCGATCTCCACTTCTCCATTACCGTGACAAGTTTCACAGTCCACACGTCTAGTGTCCAAACATCCAATGTCTCTGTCAAAGCCTTGTGGTCGAGCATACTCCGTCTCAACCCACCCAACTCCGTCGCAGTCCTCGCAAACCTTGGTTCTCGGTTCTTGATCCTCCTCTTGCAAGAAGTCAGCAAACGTTTGACACATCTCGCTTATGACCGTAGCAAGTGCCATGTCTCTTTCTTCTTCCTCCGTTGTGAGCATAAGCATACCGCCCAATGCCCTCGCCAAACTGACCATCGCCATCTTGCCATCAGCTTCATTCTTCTTGAGATACTTTCCAATCACTTTAAAAGCCTTCTTGAAACTTTCATCTGCATCAAAGTCCGCTCGTACCGCTGTTGTATATTTAGGCATCTTAATCCTCCCGAGACCGAGAAATCATCTCCTCAATCTCCTTCTTAATACGATCAACTGTCTCGTCACTACATGCATGGGCAAAACCCTTTGCCATCTCAACACACTCCTTGCTCCTCTCATCAGTCTCAGCAGTGATCGCTAGTATCAATGCGTTCTTCAATGCTTGTGCAGGAGTTTGAACTGGATCCTCTAAATTATTAAGCATATTTATTTTCTTTCGTAGTTGTTGAATAGTTGTAGATTATATGAAAGAAAAACTACTGTCAAGAAAATAATTTTGTATACGTTTTTTACGATATATACGCATTGCCAGAGATTTTATTTTTTTTTTTTTTTGAAATCAAAAATAGCGTAAAAAT
>Ga0160422_10001422_pt1 | contig 15001 bp, 22 predicted proteins | sample Fk160mmetaG_FD_108192 | JGI IMG/M metagenome (GOLD analysis project Ga0160422, IMG submission 108192) | Marine microbial communities from the Central Pacific Ocean - Fk160115 60m metaG | ecosystem: Environmental > Aquatic > Marine > Oceanic > Photic zone | place: The Central Pacific Ocean...
CAGCATCCAACGCTATCAGAGCTATGTACGGTGGTAGAACCGAATCAGTGAGAGAAGACTTAACACAACTTCTACGTAACTTGTCAACTGTAGATAAAGCTGTTAAGATAAGAGAACTGATAGAATCAGGAAACTACAGAAGTAGGACTAGAAAATTAGCTGTAAGTGGGTTACCACCAGAGGCTGCTGCTGCGGTATTATTTGGTGCTACTCCTGCCCCAGTACAAAACTACTATGATGTCAAAGAAATAATTTATAAGAAAAATAACGTATATAAAGATTTACGAAATAGACTTAACGGAAAGGCTACTCTTGCTATTGAACTCTTGACAAAGGGTGATGAACGTGATATGGTAAGAGGAACAAAACTATGGCAAGAAATATCAGATGAACTATGGGCATCTAACTTGTCAAACGAGCTAAAGGTATCACTTCAGGATAGCCTTGTAAATGCAGGTGCAATACCAGACATTTTAAGAAATGCTCAAAGGTTAGACCTAGGCTTTGAAGCTGGTCTTATATCTCAACAAATGTATTAAGGAAATATTATGGCTGATTCTTACTCTGTAGACATTGGTGATGCAGGAGCAAGCTACGCTCAAGGCGTTACGTATCCTAGTGCTACGGAAATGGGTGCTGCTGCTGCAGGTATCAACGCACTAAGTAAAGGTTTGTTTGGTGTCTTAGACGGTATGACATCGACAAGTAAACAACCTTCAGAAGGTTCTATAAACAGGCAACTATACTCTGAGTTTTCTAAAGAACTTGACGGTCTTAAAGGTCAAGGTGATCTAAACGTAAGGACTGGTCTAAACTCTTTGATCACTAAGTACTCAAAGCAGGGTCTAAAAATAGATGAGAATGTGTCTAGGTTAGTCAAGGTTACAACTGGTGTAGATGTAGACTATCTTAATGTTGACCCTTATCAAGAATCACTCAACATGATGAACCAGAAGCTATCTGAGAACCCAGCTTACGTATTTCTAGCTAGAGACAAACTATTAGCTGATGGTGTGGAGAATCCTACAGATTCAGCAGTGCTTGAGAAAGCTATCAGCTTGATAGCCCAACAAGAAACTGCATCATTAGTTATATCCAACGCTAACACAATGTCTGCTGCTGAGTTTACTCAGAATGAAATGATGATGATAAACACCTTGGAAAACACAAGGGAACTTGGACTAAAGGCATTGTCAATAGAGATAGAGGGTGGTAATGTAAGCCCTGAGAGTTTACAACAACTCAAAGGACAGATACAAATACTCAAAGGTAAGTTCATACAACCTAGGGGTGTGTCAGATCAGGAGTTCCAAGGAGTTCAGAAACGAATAGATCAACTTGATGAACTTGTAGAGTTTATAACAAACTACGATACAGACATCTTAAATAAACTCAAGGGTGACACACTAAACAAAGTTGACCTAGCCATAGTCAAGCAGCTAGAGGCTACTGATGTAGACCTTACACTGCAGAGGGCTATCCTAGGAAACCTAGACAAACTCTCTGAAGTTGTGTTGAACAAGAGCTACCCTGAGGTTGTAGCTATAATGAAGGGTGTGTCAGGTGATGACATAGGGTATGAAGCCTTAGAGGTTTTTGAAAACCTACCTAACGATGTAAACATTGAAGAGTCAGGTCTTAACACTACTACTGAATTACATACAAGTAACTCTATTACAAAAGTTGAGGAGATGTCTGATAAAGCTAAGTTAAGCAACCTAGATTATTCGATAACATTTGAAATACTAGGTCTAGAAACTTCAGCTATGCAATCAGATGAGAACGCTAGAAACTTATTACTAAAAGGTATAGACAGATCGGCTTTGATTGTAGCTACATCAAACGAGCCTTTAGATTTAAATATGCTATTTGATCCTAAGAAAGGACTATTCAGTAATAAAACTTTTGAATTACTTAAAGCAGTAAAACCTTTTAATCCTGAGGGTGTAGAGGTAGCAAAAGCACAACTACTAAACGCACTACAAGAACAATCAAATGTTTTCTTTACTGCTATGTCTGGTGCTACACAAAACAGTGTGTTCGAAATAAAAGGTAAAGGAACCATAGACTTTAAAACAGTAGGTCCAGCGCCTCTTAGAGATGGTACTGTTCAAGCTTTTGCTGATGAACACTACGGTGGTAACGTCTTCAGGATGATTAAAGATAATGGGTCTAAATTAACTAGGTCAGAAAAAACTGAGATGCGTGGCAAAGGTTTTGATATACTCTTGTATCACAATGACTACAAAGAAATAGATAAAATAAACCAAATGTCAACCAAGTACGCAGAGGCTTGGAGAAAACTTGGTGGTGACCCTACTAAATTTGAGGGTATGAAACTGATAGCCCAAGAAAAGGGAACTACTCAAATAGGTTCAGGTGTAGAACTAGAGAGTGGCCCAGCAGTAAGTATGAACTTCACACAAGAAAACCCATTTATATTTACAGAAGGAATGAGTGCAACAGATGCGGAAGCTGCTTTTAATAATCTTCCTAGCGGCTCTTTTTTCATTGATCCCGATGACGGGTTGCTATACGAGAAGTGATATGCCTAGTAGTTGGAACACAGGAACATTAGTTGAAGCTAGTCTACAGCCAGCTTCTACAACTCAACAGACCTTAGAAAAAGTAGAGGCTCAAGGGTACGATACTTTGTTTGGTAACTATGAGGCAGGTAACACGCCTTTTAGAGGAACAAGGGTGTCAACTATGACACTAGGGCAACTCTATGACTTTTCTGAACCGTCTGGTCAGTATGGTCAGTACGTAAAACCTAGGTTGTCAGAGAATACTGAAGCTTACAAGACAGGTCAAACCTCTACACCTATGGGTAAGTACCAAATAGTAGGAACTACCCTTAGAAGTGTAGCAAATCAGATGGGATTACCTGATGATACTGTCTTTAATAAAGAGACACAGGACAAGATGTTCTTGTTTCTAGCTAGGGATGCTATAACTAGGGGTAAAACAAGCACACAACAAAGGAAGAACCTTAGAAAAGTTTGGGAAGGTTTTAAGTACGTGGATAATTCAACACTTGACAGGCTAATAAAAGAGATAAATAATGGCTAGTAGTTGGAACACAGGTAAGCTAGTAGAAACTGCTGTAGATGCTGCAGTAGAAAGTGGAACTAAAGCTGTTCAAGAGGGTCCATCTTTCTTTGACACTGTTGTTAATAGCGCATCTCAAGCTATGTCTAGTGGCGCAGAGGCTGTAGCTGATGCTGCTGATAGTGCATATGAGTTATTACCTGAGGCTACAGATATAAAAGAAAGTGTGTCTTCTATGGTAAGCAGGATTCCTGAGCCAAACATACCTACTTTTAATGTGGATCAAAAAAATGAGGATAAAAATACAAATAATAACTTACCTGTTTTAGAAGGGTCTTCCCTTATACCTAGTCCTGAAACTTTAACAACTGTAGCCGTTCCTGTACTAGATTTTTTTAGTCCTGTTTTACCTATAAACGCTGCTAAATTTGCTGAATTTATGAACAACAATGGACAAATAAGTTTAACTGTTGATGACTTTGCACCAGCAGATATATCAGTTATAAAGAGCACAGCTAAAAAAGTTTTAGATGAAGGACGTAGTAGTTTTACTTACAAAGATTGGGGTTTTGAGGGAAAAAGTGTGTTGATGAAAGACATTACTACGATGGCTACAGGAACAGTAACATCACCTGAGTTTAGAATGGCTACTCTAATTGGTCAAACTGCTGATGGTAACGTATTTTTAAATGAACAAGGTGAGTTAATAGTTAGAGATGTTTACGATTTTAATACTGGACCATTAGGTACAAAACTTCAGCAAGCTTTAGCACACAAAGAAGCTGGTAATATGGATAAGTACAGAGAGCTATCGACTGAAGTTTTAACTGATGAGAACGGTGACCCAAGACCTTACCTTCAAAGACTACGTATTTGGGCAGCAGCTTTAGGTGTTCCAGAAGGTCAAGGAACTACTTGGGAAATTAACTTAGGGAAACTAGATTGATGAGACTAGCACTAGCATTAACACTCGTACTATTCCTAGGTGGCTGTCTGTCACCTCTAGGACTATTAGGAAGCTTCGGTGGTGGGGGCAAAGGTGATGGCACTAACGTCAACGCCAACACACAGATAGGCAAAGAGAACAACCAGTCAGCCATTGACCAGAGTAGAGACATATCAGGTGAGAACGTAAACGTCAACCAATCGCAGGGTGCTTTCAGTGTTGATGGTGACGCAGGTAACGTCAAGGTACTGAACCAAGACATACCTATGTGGATGATACTACTAGCTGTACTAGGTTGGATGCTACCGTCACCAATAGAAATATGGAGAGGTTTCTTAAAGACTATAACATTCGGCAGGTATCGTGGCTAAGATAAACAAAGCAAAGATGAAGTGCAACAGCCCTAAACGTCAGGTCTCTGGTGGTAAGAAGTTTGTTGTCAAGGCTTGTCAGGGTGGTAAAGAAAAGATCATAAGGTTTGGTGATGCCAACATGACAATCAAGAAGAATAACCCTAAACGTAGGAAGTCTTTTCGTGCAAGACATAAGTGTGATACAGCTAAAGATAAGATGACTGCACGATACTGGTCATGTAAGAAGTGGTAGAGTAGATGGAATTACCTAAAGTAAATATAGCAGTAATTGGTATTATCTGCAGTTCCTTGGGTGGTATGGTGTGGTATGCCTCAGAGCAAGCATCTATAATAGCTAACCTAGAAGAGACTGTAGCAGTCCTTGATGCTCAGAGCAATACTGCTGAAAAAGTAAATATGCTCAGGGATATTGAACAGAACAAAACTAACATAAACGAAGCAATAAGCATCATGGCTGAGATTGAGGCAGATGTATACGATGAGACTGATGAGTTATGGGATGAGGTAGACGGTATGAGCCTGAGTATCATGCGTATCGTTGAGCTAAACAGAGAGTAGCAGTATTAGAAAAGACACTAGAGTTCATCAGTCGTGATCACAAAGATATGCTTGATCCGAGGCACTAACTATGATTGATCCACTCAGCGCATTAGCGATGGTCAAGGGTGGCATAAGTGCAGGTAGAACATTAGCATCCATGTCCAAGGAGCTAGGTAGTTTCTTTGACAGTGTAGATGGCGCAAAGAAAGAACACGAAAAGAAGAAACAAAGCCCCTTTAGTAGTGCAAATGAGGAAGCTCTGGACACGTTTATGAAACGTCAACAGGCTAAACAGGCTGAGGAAGAATTGAGAGAGTTCATTGTTAACACTATTGGCTACTCTGCTTATCAGGAACTACTCAAACTTCGTAGAGAAATTGCTCAAGAAAGAAAAGAAGCAGAAAGACAAGCAAGAATAGACGCTGAACGCATAAAAGAAAATGCTGAGATGGCGTTTATTACTGTAGTAATTTTCTTGTTGATATGTGGTGGGGCGTTAGGTTTACTAGTCGCTATGGGTTGGGTAGATTTTTAATGGTAGAAGAATACGACTTAGATAAGAACGGCAAGCTAGATGCCGAAGAGCGTCAGCTTTACCTAGACGATAGACGTAGACGTCTTGAGGATGACGATGCCAAGCGTGATGCTCAAAGAAACATGACTTGGTTTGCTCTATCAGGAATGGTTTTGTACCCTGCAGGTATCTTTCTCTGTACCTTGATTGGTCAAGAGACTGCAGCAATGTTGATAGCTGACATAGCTAACATATACGTTGTGTCTGTATCAGCACTTGTTGGTGCATACTTTGGTTTTACTGCAATGGGAAATAGAAGATAATAAAAAGGGGAAGGTAATGATAAGATATTTAAAAAGACTTTGGTGTGCGTTAAGAAATCGTAAATGCCATCCAGAGTGTGAGTGTTGTTAATAAGTAAAAGGGAGCCTAAGTAGCTCCCCTTCTTTTTATACCTTTTGACCCCAATGGTGACAGTGTGAATCCAAGATCATCCAACCTTGTGCTTCAATTTGAAGCCTACCATCAGCCAGAGACACTAGACATTCTTTCTCTGTATTAAAAACCCTAGGTGTACCAAAACTTCTACAGTCTGTCACTGATATGTTACACGCTAGAATTAAAGCAGTAAACATCTAGTTTCCTTCCATCTCCTGTATCAATCTATCTAAGTACCACTTAGCTTTCTTGAGGTCTTCCACAGGTTTACCTTTGTACCTGTATCTGTGCATATATTTCTTACAATTACCTTCTAGGTAGCCCATGAACATCATAGTGTCCATGTTATCCCTCATGTAATCAATACATTCTATTTCGCCATCTCCATAGTGAGGTGGCTTATTTACTACATCATCCATCTTACGTAAAGAAGATTGAATGAATAGCTACTGCAGTTGCAAATACTGCATATAGTTCTAATGCTATCATATTATTATCCTTTAAGTTATATCAACCATTTCACATACGTCACCAGTGCAAGCAAATGTCTGGCTTGACTTAGTACTATCCTCTTTTTCGTAATTTGTCAAGAGTGACCAATCTATTTTCTCTGGCATTAGTGACAATAATGTCACATACTCACTTTTCATTATGTCCTGATAAGGTGCTTGTTGGTAGGTGTGTTCGTTGTACGGTAGGAAGGACACACCTGACATCTCATCAAAATGTTTGTAGACAAACGCTCCAACCTCAAACCACTCATCCTTCCTTACGTTGATAGTCACACTAGGCTTGTGCTCACACCAATGCCTCTGATACATGAGCCATGTCTCTAGCTGATCTATAGCTGACATATCCTCAGTAACTATAGCGTTGGCAGGAGACTTAACAGGGAAGCTGAAAACTGTAGTCTGATCAGGTTTCATTACACAAGGTTCACTAGGAATACCCTGATCCTTCATAAAGGCTGTCAGTGGGTCTTTGTTGTCACCTCTTACAGTCCTGATGTAGTGCTTGGAATGTCTTGCGTGGATACCTGAGGCGCTGTCAACAAGTTGACTGACGGTTCCTGAGGGTTTGACGCAGGTAATAGCAGTGGAAGGATTAATCCCAAGGCTATCAGCCAAACTATTATTTGTGTTAACTGCAATCTGTCTAAGATTTTCGAGATTCTTCGATAGTCCATTTTTTCTGCTCGTTAATAAAGGGTTGTCCATTATGCCTGTTAGAGATACACCTAGCAAACGCTCTTCTTCTGTGTTGTCCTTCCATATCTTACGAAGGTATGGGAACTTAGTGTAGGTAGATTGTATAGTTCCTAGTGTAGTAGCTATCCTTACCTTACGTCCTAGGTCAGCGAAATTATCACCAGACCTAACAACAACCTCTGTCAAGTTACAGAACTGGTATGGCCTGAGGATTATCTCTGAGCAAGGGTTAGTACCGAACTGCCAATCAGGATCACGTCTACCATACTTAGCTGCCTGTTCCTTGCTTGCTTCTCTGTTGAAGATACCTCTCTCACCACTACCCGATTCGACTAGAGCCATCCACTCACGCATGAATGATAGGCTATCAGGCTTCTCTGTGTAGGCTACAGAGTTGTTAGCCAAGGCACGTTGAGGATCGTTAGTCCACCAATCACCTGACTTAGCGTGTCTCATCCTATCATCTGACAGGTTAGACAGACTAATCATAGCTGACCTACGTACACCACCTACTACTACAACCTCACCAATCTTACACATAAGATCGTGACACTCTATTGACGATAGCTTACGTCCTTGTGCGTCCTTGAATATCTTTATTGAAAAGTTAAACAAGTCAACCAACGGAGCAGGACCACTAGCTCTACCACCGAATGTCTTTAGCCTAGAACCTGCAGGTCTTACCTTTGATACATCCCACTTAGGTATCTCTCCTGCCCACAACAAGGCTAGTATCTGTCTAAAAGATTTAGCCCAACCTTCTTTACTGTCCTTGACAACAACTATAGTGTCGCTTTCGTAAAGCTCAGGTACGTCAGGTAGCTGCTGTACGAACTGTCGCTCTACACTAAAGCCTACACCAGTGCCACACAACAGTATAAACATAGCCTCATCGAATGACTTAGGGTCATCCACTGGTAGGTAGCTACAGTTGTAACCTGATGTGTTGTCTCTATCCAAAGCCTTACCTGCTGTCATCATAGCTCTCATGCTAGGCATAACCTCTAGGTTAAGTATTGATTCTTCTATCTGGTTTACGAAGCTGTCTCTACCCATGACAGGTAGGACTACATTGGTCATGTATCTGTCAACAGTCTCAGCCCAAGTCTCTCTTCGTTGTTCTTCCTCTAGCCAACGTGCATACCTTGAAGTGTGTATGAACGCTTGGTAATCTGTAGGTAAGTAGTTGTTCATCTTTTATCCCCATTCCCTCGTAATGTTCCTCGTTTCTGTCTGCCATGTAACTTCTCTAGGTTACTATAAGCTACAGTCTCCATGTCTACATTCAAGTCTCTACACAGAGCAGCTATATACCAAAGACAATCTCCTATCTCGTCAGCTATAGCCTCACGATCAAGCTTACCATCTCTCATAATCTTCTTAACTTTGTTTGCTACCTCTCCTGCCTCAGCAGCTAGACCCAACGCAGGGTAAATGATTGAGTGTTTCTTATCGTAGATAGCTGTAGTTGCAGCTTGCTGTTGATACTTATCCATGTCAAGGGGGTTTTGATTGTAGTATTGAAAAGCATTTATATCATCTAGAGTTATCACTGTTCTTGTTCCTTCCACTGTTTTATCTCAACATCTAAATAAAAGTAATCATTCATGTTGATAGTTCCATCGTCCACCAACTTTCTTATGATTACTTCCTCGTCTAAATCATTTTGTTCCATCAATAACTTTAGTCCGTAGTTACTGACAAGAGCTTCTATCTTACTATCGTGATCAAACATTGTCAAGCCTTAATGTATCCAAAGGGAAGTTTCTTTTTCATGGAGTATGGGTGTAGTTGATTGCTTGAGCTTATTCATAAAGTTATAAGCATCATTAAAATCTTTGAACTCTAACTCTTCATCAAAGACCAAACCTTTTTCTTCAATCATACACAACAGTGTCCACTTATCTCCTTGGTCTATCGGACCATCAAGATACTGGTGTACTTTAACTTGCATTTTTCATCCCTTCAATATCAAAGTATCTTATGTTATCATTAGTATTAGACAATATAGGTATCATGTTAGAGTACCTTGTTCAAGCATATCTTCTTTTTTTTCTCTTTTACCCAGTCATGTGGTATTATTTCTTTAGCAAATAAGAAGCCGTAGTAATTACACCAGTCTGCGTAGGTACTCTTTGCACCTTTGTTTAATCTCTGGTAAGGATTACTAAAGACAAACCTTATGTCAAGCTCAGGGTGTAGCTCTTGTATCCACTTGTGCTTGTTCCTATCAGGCAAAGTAAACCTACCCTTAGTCTCAACTATGATACCGTTGGGTAGGATAAAGTCAGGAGTATACTTCCTTACTCTCATATCACGCCACTGTACCTTTAGTGTCTCGTACTCAAACTTGACACGTTTCTTTGTAAGGTACTTAGCGTTACGCTCTTCTAGTCCTGATCTGAATCTGTGAACTTGGGTGGTTGCCATATCTGTTCTTCTTCTCTTCTTAACCAAAGGAGTTTACCGTTCTCAATAACTCTGTCTTCATCACCACCGTAGGCTCTGACACACTCTTCGTACAACTCCTGCTCTGTCTCACAGTCAGCTAGTATCTTGTCAGCTTTCTTAGGGCCAACACCATAGATACCTTGTATGTTATCTGCTGAATCACCTGTCAGTATCTGCTTGTAGAAAAACTTCAAGCCATCAAACTCCTCGACTGTTTGCCAAGTACGTCTGTGTGGGTTGTAGTGTGTGCAGGGTAGCTGTAACATATCCTTGTCTATTGACACTACAATTCTGTCAGGGTTAGACCAGATACCTATAAGGTCATCTGCCTCTTCATCCTTGGACACAATAGCTTTCCAATTATCAATCAGGTGTTGTCTAATATCACCAAGGTGTACAGGCTTCTCTTGTTTCCTGTTACCTTTGTATTCTCTAGTGACAGCAATCTTCTTTCTGAAGTTACCTTTACCTGTCAGGAATATCTGATACTTGTCATCAGTTACTTCCCACAGTACTGCCTCTAGTGCAGTCTCTAGTAACTCATCAATCTTTTCTACTGCTGCCTCTGTCTCTTCATCTGCACAGGAGAAAGCTGCACGATAAGCAAACGGATCACCGTCAACCAGTATTTGCAAGTTGTCGTTCTTTTGCACGTTGCCGTTCCTTCTCTGTCATTGGCCTAAGTATATCGTCACTATAGTCCACTATGATTCCTGTGTTCCACTTACTACGTTCTATCTCTGCTGATTCGTAAGTATCAAACAGCTTTGGTTTGTAACCCTCTGTAGTATTACAAGGCCACTCTGCAGGTACGTAGTTGTAGTCTTCATCTGTATCAAACATAATCATTACTGCGTATTTCATATCTAACCTCAGGGAAAAAGGACAGGGCCGAAGCCCTGCCAGTTACAACGAAAGGAGTACATGGGTTGTTACCAACGATCCTCTGCAGCCATCTCTTCAAATGGTACGTGTTCGAGGATGCCAACTTTCTCTAACCTTACTGAGGCGGTAGCTCCCTCACCGTAGATAGAGATTTTGACCTTGGCCTTAGTGCCGTTACCAAGAGCACCGTCTTCAATATAATCCCAAGGTTTATTGGTAGTGCCGTGAGTAACGGATGGCGCACCACCAAAGTCTTCAATACCAGAAGGGTGTTTGTTAGGACGTTTGAGTTTCATACCTGCACGATTGTCTGCTGCAGAGATTGGTTTGATCATACGGTTACCCATTGATTCCTCAGGGAAACCTAGTTCAACAATCTTCTGTAGCTCATCATCATCCTTAGGTACGAACACAGTATTGAACTGTCCTTCTGTACGCTCATGGTATTCTGAGTCATCTATGTTGTCCTCGAAGATACGTGCGTAATACAAGTCACCTTCGAATACACCATACTTAGTTTTCTTTTTAGCTGTCATTTACAAGCTCCTCTTTACTGATTCGTTTCATCAACATACACTCAATTACTTTCAATGTCAAGCAAAAAATTATAGGTGATAGTGCAAAAATCCATATCAATGGGTATCCTTCCAATTATATCCTATGTCAGTTGATCCTGCGAGTGGGCAAATCATACCGAACTTCTCACCAGTGTCAACAATGGATTGCCTTTGTATCTCACCTAGTAGTTCAGCATCTTTCATCTGCCCACGCACTTCTGTTTGCCACTCATCGTGAGGCCACGTAACAAGCTTGAACTCAATGAACTGTCTCTTAGCTTTGTGTACCCAATCGAGTGCTGCGTGTTTCATTATGGTTGACTCACCATTCTGAAGCATACCTGCTAGTGTCTTGTGTTCTGAAGGTACTATAACCCTACGTCCATCAAGACCTTTGAACCACCCACGTTTAGCTATGTGTGGTATAATCTTTTTCTTTAAGTCAGCAAGCCCTTGAATTGATTGCATAAAGTTCTCAACTGCTTGCTTCGCTTCTTTCTGATTGACCTTGAGTATCTGTGCTACCTTGGCATTACCTGCCCCTAGTAAGAACGCATAGATAAAAGTCTTAGCCATATCTCTAGTAACGTGTGACATACCTAGAGCCTTACGGTTGAGGTTGTGTATGTCTGTCTCATCTTCCTTCTTGCCTGACACGATAGCGTGTACGTATTCCTCTGACTTCATAAGGTGTGCAAGCACACGTAACTGGATACCTTCAGCGTCTGTACCTACCAAGTAACAGCCTTTGGGTACACACCACAACTCACGTAGTTGACCATCGTATCTGTCCTTCACCTTCTCTACAGCAGTGACAGCATCACCGTGAAACTGTGCAGGGATGTTAGCTTGGTTAGGATTTCTGTGTGCCATCCTACCTGTCCATGCACCAACGTGTGTAAAGCTACCGTGTATACGTGAATCGTCACCACAATGCCCTAGCCATTCCACTAGTGAGGATCGTCTACCCTCAAGTGTCAACCACTCTGCTAGACGTTTGCCTCCTGCAGGTGCTGTCTCAGGCAGTGTGTTAAGGTTTGCCTCAGATAAAGTCCATCCGAACTTAGCAAACTTCTGTCCTCTTTCATCCATTTTGTTCCTCATGTTTTTCTAAATACCTAAGTGCTCTAGTCACACCTTCAATATCATCACCTAACTTTCCTATACCTGTGTTGCAAAAATGACACAGAAAGCCTCTGTACTTGCCTGTCTTGTGGTCATGGTCAAAGTGTAGACTATCACTTTTTCTACCACAACTATGACAACATCCTGTGTTTAGGTGTTCATACTTCTTTCTCTCTTTTCTTCTCCAGTTTCTACCTTCGTTAGAGCAAGCTGCACACAATGTATCTCTTGAATCTGTAGCTAGTCTATGCCTTTTGTGAAATCTATCTATAGGTTTCTCTATGTTGCACGATCTGCAAACTCTTGTCTCAACGATAAGCTCTAGCTGATTGTCTTTCATAATCAATATGCCCTTTCGTTTTCTCAAAGGGTTTCCATCCTGCATCCCACAGTCTTTCTATCCGCATCTTAGGTGAGGCAGGGTTGAAGTCTATGAAGTCGTAGCATACTAGCTCAGGCTCTTGCTTTGACCAGTCCACTACTGTCTTTGCGTGTTTCTTTTGTGCGTTGGTCACGTTGCTGTACAGTGTACCGTCAGCTTTCTTTCTGTACTTGATACGGTTGACTTCCTCTAGCTTGGGTGGGAAGTCCTCTTGGAAAGCATCCTCAAGGTGTGCCTTGCGTTGTTCTATCTCATCCAATAACTCTTCAGCCTTGTCCTTCTTGAAGTAGAAGCCGTTGTCTGTCATGTTCTGACATAGAATTTGTATGTCATGTTCACACCTCATAGCCCACTCCCACTCAGGATTATGTATTTCTTTCTTGAACTTATCATACACTCTTAATGTAACTGTAACGTCCTGATGACAGTACTTGATCATCTCATCTGACAACATAGAGAAGTCAGAGAAGTCCATCTTGAAGTTACCTAGCCTGATACCCCAAGCCTTGAGGCCATGCCCATGCTTGATGTCGAAGTCAACCAGTCTGCTGACAATCAGTGTGTCAATGACTGACTCCAAAGGTATCAAGTCTTTCTTTACAAGGCGATTAATAATAGGAACATCAAAGCATATTCCGTTGTGAAATATAAACTTGTCGTATCTATTACAGTACTCAATGAACCTCTCCTTCTCTTCCTGTAGTGTGGTGAGGTGAACGAAGTGTTCCTTCTCACCTGTCTGCACATCCTCTGCACAGATACACCAAATCTTTTCAGGGGTCAGTGATTCTGTCTCGATGTCCATTGCAACGATCTTATCTGTCATCATCTTCTCCTGTAAACTCTACCCACATTAGAGCTACTACGTTGAATATCCATAGCGAACTACTGAACATAACTTTTGGGAAGCTCATCTCATGTGGCTTTTCTAAAAAATAGAATATAGTTCTTACGTGTACGTAATACAAGAACACGCCAAAGAAATATATTACTGCTGCAAAGGCAGCGTAGGGATCAATATACTGCATACTTTTCTTTCAATGTAAAGGAGTCAGGGTCAAACTGTAGTTGCCCTGCGTATCCTGTTGGACCTACTGGTCTGTTCTTTGTCACTAGTAGCTTGGTTGTGTTCCTCTCTTCTCTGTCCTCTGACATCTTGTCACGCTGTAGATCAACTACAACTGAGGCACGTTGCTCAATCATACGACAGTACTTTACCTGACCGTCATCGTTAGTGTGTCCTATAGTTACAATACCTACACCCAACTCTGCTGCAAGCTTGGATAGCCTGACTGACAGGTCAGCTAGGAACTGCTCCTTGCTATCCTCTGTACCTGCGTTGGCAGATATGTCTTGGATAGGTTCGAAGAACACGTAGTTAACATCACACGCTTGAGACAGATACCTGATCTGTGACAGTAAGTCAAGCGGATCATCCTCATCATTGAGGAAGAACTGGTATAGTCTCTCATCCTTGGTAAGCTTAGTAATAGCCTGTTGTACTATACTGTCAGCGTTCTTGTCCTCGATCAAGTCCTTGCGTGTCAGGTTGTCACCCACTTCGTAGGATACCAAGCCAAGTATAGACCGTAGCTTAGTCTCTTCCATGTGCCACGTAGCTATCTTGATGTCAGGGTATTGACTTAGTATTCTGTACTCAAGGTAACGCATGAACTCTGTCTTACCTATGCCTGTCTGCGCCTTGAACAGGGTGAAGTGTCCTTGCATCAAGCCTAGGCACATCTCATCGAACTCCTGCACCCCTGTCTCCACGTAGATGTGGTTCTCTGACTTGTTGTACAAGCCAAGGAATTGATCAGGTGTATTCAGTATGTTAGCAGGTGTGTACTTCCTAGCATTGAACCACGCTGACTTGAATGTCTTTGCTTGACCCTCTTGTAGGAACTCATTGGCATCCTTGTACTTGTCAAGCTCCATGCGATAGACCTTGTTAGGGTACAGGCTTGCTATCTTTGCTGACACTGAGTTGCCTTGGTCATCGTGTTCGATAGACAATACTATCTTGTCGAAGGAAGACAGGAACTTGTTTATCTTTTCCCATAGCTTGTGCGATGGTGTTGACGATGGCAACGACACAACAGGGTTGTCGAACTTAGGATTGTGTAGCATCTGGTATGCTGACATAGCATCTAGCTCACCCTCTGTGATAGTAATGATCTTACTTGTGCCACTGTTCCATAGGTTCATACCGTACAACTCATCAGTCTTTAAGTTTCTAGCACTGAATGTCTTTGGTAGTTGTCTTATCTTTACACCACCCGAAGGGTAGATGTACTCTTGTTTTACTGGTTCACCCTTACCATCTATTAAAGTCTTACAGTCGTAGAACTCCATAGTTTCCTTGGTGATGCCACGGTAAGCCATGTATGTAGGCTTGACAAACTCAGTGACATTTGATTCTTGTTGTTGCATATCCCAAGATTCCTTGTTGTGTTTGTAAGTTGGATACTCTTCTTCTGCCCAGTTGTCAAGGTCTTTCATTTGTTTTGGGTAAGACCTGTTGCAAGAA
>Ga0160422_10001423_pt1 | contig 15001 bp, 10 predicted proteins | sample Fk160mmetaG_FD_108192 | JGI IMG/M metagenome (GOLD analysis project Ga0160422, IMG submission 108192) | Marine microbial communities from the Central Pacific Ocean - Fk160115 60m metaG | ecosystem: Environmental > Aquatic > Marine > Oceanic > Photic zone | place: The Central Pacific Ocean...
CTCTGTAGTGTTGACTCTGCCCTACACGTCAAGGCTTGATGGAGATACCTACAGCTTGGATTCCCTGTATGGGGGAGGACCCATCAAATTAGCTATATATAAAAATAATTTTTTTCTTAGAAATTTTGATCCTGGAAGTGACCTTGATGATTTTCAGCGGTTTTATTCCAACAGTGCTTTATCTCAAGATGAGTCTCTGAACATCTCTGAATTAGAAGGACAGCTGCTTTATGCAACAGATGAATTTGTACCAAATAATGCCGCTATTGACTTGTACGAACCAAACAGTGAAGGTGTGCTGGAGGTATCAGAAACTTTGGCGCCAAGCCTTCGTGTCAAATTGGAAGGCCCCGCAGAAACAGGACTGCCTGAAGGTTATTGGGAAAGCCTGTTTTTTGAAAGGGAAGATGGCCTTGAATTGACAAGCTCCAATCATTTCTACGAATACTTTAGAGGGCTGTATTTTAAAGTTGAGCCCGTAAATGAAAGCTCAGGAAGCATGATTCAAATGGACTTTTCAGCAGCGGGTGCCACATTAAAGCTTCACTATTCCTATGATTTCACATCGCCAACGACTGATGAAGTTTCAAGACTGCAAAGGAGTTATGACCTTGGTTTTTTTGGAAATAGAATTTCGCTTTTTGAAACAAATTTTGATACTGACGTATTGCAGTCCATTGAAAATGCCAACGAGCTTGACGGTGATGAGCAACTTTTTCTAAAAGGATGCGATGGTGCTATGGCGGTTATAGAACTTTTTTCAGAAGACAATAACGGCAATGATTTTAATGATTTTATAACCGAATTTAGAGAGGTGATCAATCCAGGAGAGCCCGATGAAGAGCGCATTGTCAAGCGTTTGATCAATGAAGCCTATTTAGAATTTTATGTAGACCAAGCTGCTTTGGACAGTGACAGTGACATCCCAAATCGCATTTATATTTATGACCTTAACAACAACACACCTTTGATAGATTATTCACAAGATCCATCTGTCAATCCAATCACTGCAGATTCAAAGTTTATACATTTGGTGCCCTTAACTACAGAGACAGACAGCCAAGGCAACGAGTCACAAAAATATAAGGTGCGGCTGACTGAACACCTCAACAATATCATTGTTAATGATTCTACCAACCTAAAATTAGGTGTTGTGGTTTCCTCCAATGTGTCCGCCGTTAATAGCCAAAGGCTTTTAAACTACGATGCTGTTGTTAAAGGGGTGCCAACAACTACAGTTTTGTCTCCCAAAGGAATTATTTTACACGGCAGTAATGCCATTGACCCCACAAAGCAAGTAAAACTTAATATTTTTTATACACAACCTAATAATTAAACTCGCTAAAAATGTGTGGAATTGTTGGATATTTTGGATATGGAGACGCTAAGTCAATCATTGTTAAGGGGCTTAAGCGCCTAGAATATAGAGGTTATGACAGCGCCGGAATTGCATTGTATGACGGTTCCGATATCAAGATTATAAAAACAAAGGGCAAAGTAAGTGATTTAGAAGAGAAAATTGCAGCTAAAAAAAACGCCAATGGATCTCTTGGAATTGGGCATACACGATGGGCAACCCATGGGGTTCCCAATGACATCAACTCACATCCGCACCGATCAAACTCAGGGGATCTTGTAATCATTCACAATGGGATCATTGAAAATTATGCCGCCATCAAAAAAGAATTGGTCAATAGAGGGTACAGCTTCCAATCAGATACAGATACTGAGGTTCTGGTCAATCTTATTGAAGCCGTGCAAAAAAGCGGGAATTACAAGTTGGGGGAAGCTGTACAGATTGCACTTAACCAAGTAGTTGGAGCCTACGCCATTGCAATTATAGATTTAAAAAAGCCCAACGAAATTATCGTTGCAAGACTGGGAAGTCCACTCGCCATTGGTATTGGAAAGGATGAGTATTTTATCGCAAGTGATGCATCACCCTTTATTGAATATACCAACAATGCCGTTTACTTGGAGGACGAGGAAATGGCTGTCATTAGGCTACACAAAGAACCGGAATTTAGAAATATAAAAAACGGCGACCTCTTCGACCCATACGTTCAGGAATTACAGCTCAATATTGAAGAAATTGAAAAGGGGGGCTTCAACCATTTTATGCTCAAAGAAATCTTTGAACAGCCCAAGGCCATACAAGACACCTACCGTGGCCGATTAAAAGTCAACAAAGGCATTATTAAAATGTCAGGCATTGATGACAATATAGAAAAATTATCAAATGCTCAAAAAATCACCATTGTGGGTTGTGGCACTTCTTGGCACGCTGGATTGGTGGCAGAATATATTTTTGAAGAAATCGCAAGAATCCCTGTTGAAGTTGAGTACGCCTCAGAGTTTCGATACAGAAACCCCATTATCTCTGACAAGGACATCGTCATTGCGATTTCACAATCCGGCGAAACCGCAGATACCTTGGCGGCCATCAAACTGGCCAAAAAAAATGGGGCCTTTGCCTTTGGCGTTTGCAACGTCGTTGGCTCTTCAATTTCCAGAGAAACGGATGCTGGGGCCTATACGCACGCTGGCCCTGAAATTGGGGTGGCGTCTACAAAGGCTTTTACCACTCAAATTACACTGCTTACCATGATGGCTTTGAGATTGGCAAAGGCCAAAGGAACCCTTTCAGTTTCAGATTATAAACGTCATTTAATAGAACTTGAAACCATACCCGGAAAAATCAAAACAGTCCTTGAGTCAGATGCCCTAACAAAAAAGATTGCAGGCATTTATAAAGATGCCACCAACTTCCTGTATTTGGGAAGAGGGTTTAATTTTCCAGTGGCCTTGGAAGGGGCGCTCAAATTAAAAGAAATCTCTTATATACATGCTGAGGGCTATCCGGCGGCCGAAATGAAACATGGGCCTATTGCCCTGATTGATGAAAATATGCCCATTGTGGTCATCGCCACAAAATATGGTCACTATAAAAAAATTGTGAGTAACATCCAGGAAATAAAGTCGAGAAAAGGAAAAATCATAGGGATTGTAACCAATGGGGACACACAAGTCAAAGCATTGGCAGACCACGTCATTGAAATCCCAAAAGCCTTAGAACTTCTCTCGCCACTTCTCACCACCATTCCACTACAATTGTTGTCCTACCACATTGCTGTACTGCTTGGTAAAAACGTAGACCAGCCCAGAAATTTAGCCAAGTCTGTGACGGTGGAGTAACATTACAGGGTGGTTATTCTTACCCCCTAAACCTCATCGTAAAGTTTTCATTTTCAATTGTTACTACCAAATTGTGGGATTCAAATTATTCTGAATACCAAAAGTATTTATTTAATCGTATTTGTAGATATAATGATAAAAAATGACGGATCCCCCTATGGTGAGCTTGTCAATATTGTAGCCGCTACAAATCGGACTGCGAAAGAACTTTTCGAACTAAGTCGACAATAATAAATTATTAATTATTAAAATTTTTGAGCCTTATTGTTTAGAATCAGTATTGAAATGAGGCTGAAATTCACAAATTATTATTTTTTACTTATCTTTGACGCACTTATAAAACAAACAAACCACAAGCGAACCAAAAAATTAAAACTAATGAAAACAATTTTAAGAATTTTTACACTATTATTTGGAGTTGTTTCCTTCGCACAAACAACTGTGATGGGAACTGTTAATGACCAAGACGGTATGCCGTTTCCTGGTGCCAATGTTATTGTCGTTGGAACCTCTACGGGAGCTATTTCAGATTTTGATGGTAAATTTACACTAAGTGTAGATCAGGCACCCCCTTTTGAAATTCAAATAAGCAGTTTAGGATTCACTACAGTTACAGAAAAAGTGACTGCCAACAATCAAGAATTAAGTATTATATTGGTAGAAAGCAATAGCTTATTAGACGAAGTTGTAATATCTGCATCAAGGGTGCCACAAAGAATTTTTGAATCCCCTGTTACTGTAGAAAAATATAGCCTCAAACAAATCCAACGCACTCCGTCTGCTGATTATTTTGAAGGACTTTTTAACGTTAAAGGCGTCCAAATGAATCAGACAGGTCTTGTTTTTAGCCAAGTAAACACTAGAGGTTTTGGAACCGCTTACAACGAAGGTTTTGTAACACTCGTTGACGGTATGAATACTCAAGCTCCTGTTTTTGGATTTGCTGTTGGTAACCTAGTTGGTCTTAACGAACTAGATGTGCAAAGTGTTGAATTACTGCCAGGATCGGCCTCTGCTTTGTATGGTATGGATGCTTACAAAGGAATAATGTCAATATCGAGTAAAAATCCTTTTGAACATGAAGGCATCACTGGTTATTACCGCTCTGGAACCACTCAACAAGAAGTCGGTGGCAACAATGCCTTTACAGATTTTGGAATAAGAATCGCTAAAAAACTTTCGGACAAATGGGCGGTTAAAGCAACAATTTCTGCTAAAGAGGGAACAGAATGGGCTGCTGGTGATACACGCCACAAAAGAGAATGTTCAAATTGTGGACAAGGTAGTATTGTTGAGGGATATGATCCCCGATCTCCTGACTACGATGCAGTCAATGAGTATGGGCAGCGATTGATTGACTCCCCAACCATATGGGAAGCAGTTGCAGGTTTTACATTAGGAATTGACCCAACAGGAGGAACTGCTGCGGCAGTATTGAATGCAGGACAAGCCGCTCCAAACTATTTTGATGATATTGTAACTACAGGTTACATGGAGCAAGATTTATTTGGTAATGAGGCCAAAAATGTTAAAGGAAATGCTGGCATTTATTTCCGACCCAACGACAATACAGAAATTTCATTATCATCGCTAATTGGTACTGGTGAAGCGCCACTTCCTGCGGGGAATGCTCGCTATAATATCAAAGATTTTGTAGTTCAACTTCACAAATTAGAATATAGCTCCGGTGGTCTAACTGCACGCGCTTTTTACACAAAAGAAGATGCGGGTGAGACTACTCAAAGTACTGCATTAGGAACATCAGTTGCAAATGCAATGCCTGGAGGGATTGAAAATGGATGGGGTGCTGCCTATTTAGGTAATTACTTAGGAGTATTAGCTGGTGGAGCTGCTAATGTACCAACTTTTTTAGGTAGTATTTTGGCTGATGTAGGAACTGGTGGGCAAGATATAAACGACTTAGTTGGAACTGAAAATAGCCTTAATGCTCACTTTTTAGCTAGATATGGTAACCCTGCCTTAGGTATCACTGGAGCAAATGATTTGATGTTACAGCCAGGGAGTGATGAATTTAATGCTGCCATTGCTAATTCCACAAATCAAAGTATACTGACCTTCAGCGACACAGGTACTCTAGGATCGTTAATTAAAGATGTTTCTGAAGTATCGACTTTCGAAGCCAATTATGACTTTGAAGATAAAATTGACTTTGCAAACATTATTGTGGGTGGGCTTTACAGAAGCTTTACTCTTGATACAGATGGCTCACTATACACTGATTATGACGACCCAATTGAATATGACGAGTATGGAGTTTTTGCTCAATTACAAAAAGATATATTCAATGATAATGTTTCACTGACCGCATCGATGAGATATGATAAACAAAGCGTTATGGAAGATGCTAACATAACTCCAAGAGTTGGATTTTTGTTCAAACTTAACGATAGATCCAATTTAAGAGTTTCTGGTCAGTTAGGTTACAGAAACCCAACTAACCAAGATAAATTCATCGGTCTTTTTAATGGGGAAGAAGTATTACTTGGGGCAACCAAGGAAAATATTGACAGATATAACTCAAATTTAGGTGGTTTTAATTGGACAGGGAATCAAGTTTTTGAAACTGCACTGAACAAAAGCTCATACGATAACGGTGGGGCAATTGTTTCTGAATCACTAGATTATGTTGAAGCTGAAAAAGTAACTTCCTATGATGTTGGTTATCGATACAATTCCAATAATTTTACTTTAGATTTCAACGCTTATTATAGTCAATATGAAAATTTTATCGGAACAAATAGTGTTTATGTGCCAGCTGCAGAAGTTCTAGCTACAGGACTTCCAATTGAACAAGTAATGGCCGCCGGAGCCTATTTACAATTTGGTGTTGATGCCAACTTGGATGTACCCTTTGATACTTATGGTATGAGTTTGGAGGCAATACACCAATTGAACGCTTCGACTACAGTAAACTTCATTTATGAATTCAATGAATTAGATTACACTGCAAAAGCTAACTCTGATTTTGAATTATCTTGGAACACTCCAAAGCACAGAATGAAATTTGGTTTTACTAATAAATTGGGTGATAATTTCACAATTGCAGCTAATGCACGATATAATTCCGAATATTATTACGAATCATCATTTATTGACGCAACAATTAGAGAAAATACGGTATATGATGCTAAAGTGCTATTCAGCATCAAGAATTTAGATAATATTCAATTTGAGTTTGGAGGGAACAACATCGCTGGCCGTGAATATGTCAGTATTCCAGGATCTGGAAATATTGGATCTCTCTACTACGGAGGTGCCAAAATTCAATTTTAATATTTAATTCAAATATTAATAAAAACCCAGACATTAGCTCTGGGTTTTTTATTTATAATGGTTATCTTTGGTGCGTAAAAACACATTGTTTTTCAACATCATCTAGCTAAGAAATTAAACACTAATAAGTAATGTCAAAAGTTACAGGAAAAGTCTCCCAAATTGTAGGCCCCGTTATCGATGTAGAATTTGAAGCTGACGCCGAGCTCCCAAAAATTTATGACTCTCTAGAAATCAATCGTGAGGACGGATCCATTCTGGTCTTAGAGGTGCAGTCTCACATTGGAGAAAATTCCGTTAGAACCATTGCCATGGATTCCTCAGACGGTCTAAGTCGTGGAACGCATGTTAGTGCCACCGGAGCGCCTATTCAGGTACCTGTTGGAGATAATGTTTATGGTCGTTTGTTCAACGTAATTGGCGATGCTATCGATGGATTGGGCAACTTGCCAAAAGATGGTAAAGACGGTCTGCCAATTCACCGAGAGGCGCCAAAATTTGAAGACCTTTCAACTTCTACTGAAGTACTGTTTACAGGCATCAAAGTCATCGATCTTATTGAGCCTTATGCTAAAGGCGGTAAAATTGGCCTATTTGGTGGGGCAGGGGTTGGAAAAACTGTATTGATTCAAGAACTGATTAATAATATTGCCAAAGGTCATGGTGGCCTCTCAGTTTTTGCCGGTGTTGGAGAACGCACACGCGAAGGGAATGACTTACTGCGAGAGATGTTGGAATCAGGTATTATAAAATATGGGGATGATTTTATGCATTCCATGGAAGCTGGCGGATGGGATCTCAAAAAAGTGGACAAGGCCGCCATGAAAGAATCCAAAGCAACTTTTGTCTTCGGACAAATGAACGAACCTCCTGGAGCACGCGCCCGGGTAGCGCTGTCAGGACTTACCATTGCAGAATATTTTCGCGATGGAGCTGGCGATGGGCAAGGAAAGGACGTTTTGTTTTTTATAGATAATATTTTCCGTTTTACCCAGGCGGGTTCTGAAGTGTCTGCGCTTTTAGGAAGGATGCCCTCAGCGGTGGGATATCAACCGACTCTAGCCACAGAAATGGGCGCCATGCAAGAACGAATTACTTCCACTAAAAAAGGATCTATCACTTCTGTACAGGCTGTATATGTGCCTGCGGATGACCTGACCGATCCCGCTCCAGCCACAACCTTTGCGCATTTGGATGCTACCACTGTACTCTCGCGTAAAATTGCTGAACTTGGAATTTATCCTGCTGTAGATCCGCTAGATTCTACCTCTAGAATTTTAACTGCAGACATCCTTGGAAATGAACACTATGACTGCGCTCAACGTGTTAAAGAGCTGTTACAACGTTATAAAGAACTGCAAGATATTATTGCGATCCTTGGGATGGAAGAACTCTCAGAAGAAGACAAACTAGCTGTAGGACGTGCACGTCGTGTACAGCGTTTTCTATCACAACCCTTTCATGTTGCTGAACAATTTACCGGAATCCCTGGGGTTCTTGTAGACATTAAGGAAACCATCAAAGGCTTTAATATGATTATGGAAGGTGAACTAGACCATCTTCCGGAGGCGGCCTTTAACCTTAAAGGAACTATCGAAGAGGCGATTGAAGCCGGTGAAAAAATGTTAGCAGAAGCCTAAACAACTGTTGGTATGTATCTAGAAATTGTCTCTCCCGAAACTACCCTATTTAAAGGCGAAGTCGACAGTGTTGCGGTTCCAGGTGTCAATGGGGAGTTTGAGATGCTCAATATGCATGCAGCAGTTGTATCAACACTAAAAGACGGATTTGTTAAAATTAGGGGTACTTTTGATTTAATGGAGGAAAATGCTTCTAAATTTCAAAAAAAAGATGGGGCTTACTGGCTGGCTATCAACTCGGGTACTGTAGAAATGAATACCAATAAAATTATTGTTCTAGCAGATTAAGATTATACAATTTAAATTATTCAGACCTGAAAACTTTGTTTTGAGGTTTTTATTTTTAAACTACTCGCCATTAAAATCTGCCTTACGTTTTTCCAAGAAAGCGGAGGTGCCTTCCTTAAAATCAGCAGTTCCAAAACAGTTTGCAAAAGCCGAGATTTCTACTTCATAACCATTGATTTCCGGATCGTAATTGGCATTGACAGCTTTGATGGCGGCCGCGATGGCTAGTGGTGCATTGGCTTGAATCTTTTCTGCCAATGACATACAATGCGGCAACAGGTCCTCAGGATCTGTAACAGCATTGATCAGGCCCCATTCTTCAGCGGTTGAAGCCTCAATCATCTGTGCAGAGGCAATCATCTGAAGGGCCCGCCCCTTTCCCACCAATTGCGCTAACCTTTGAGTGCCTCCATAACCTGGGATAAGGCCCAAGCTAACTTCGGGTAGCCCCATACGCGCATTGGTACTGGCCACCCGAATATGAGCAGACATAGCGAGTTCAAGGCCACCCCCAAGAGCAAAACCATTGATAGCCGCTATGACTGGGGTGGATAAATTTTCAGTAAAATCAAACAACAGTTCATGGCCCGCTCTTGACAATTGAGAAGCCTGATGAACATCGAAGTCAAAAAATTCGCTGATATCAGCCCCTGCAACAAAAGCTTTTTCTCCGCTGCCTGTCAATATAATCGCGCGAACTGTTTTATCACAGTCTAAAGCCTTTAGGGCCTGGTGTAACTCATGTATAGTAACTTTGTTTAAGGCATTGAGTTTCTCAGGGCGATGGATTGTCAGTAAGCCAATGCCATTTTTGTATTGAAGGGTTAAATTATTGAACTGCATAACGTGTTTGTTTTTTTGGGAAAGAAACCTCGAAAAGTGTGCCTTTTCCTAGAATTGTTTTATAAGTAATGTAGCCGCCATAGGCCTCAATAATATTTTTGACCATTGGCAAACCCAGCCCCATACCGCTGGTCTTGGTGGTGAATTTGGGCTCAAATATTTTCTCGGCAATCGCATCTTCTATCCCGCATCCATTATCTTTGACTTTGATGTAGATCCGGCTATTTTTTTCAGAAAGCAGGACCTGAATTTTTGGTATTTTATCTTCAGGGATGGATTGAATGGCATTTTTGACCAAATTGGTAACAATGCGATTTAGCTGATCTCTGTCAAAATCTCCAAAAAGAGGTTTTTTCTGACTGCTGAAGCTAATAACAGCATCTGGGAAAATATCTAGTGCATGCTCCAGTACTTCAACAAAATCCAAATACTCTAAATTTTGAGTAGGCATTTTTGCAAAACTTGAGAACGCTTCGGCAATTTTGCTCATGGTATCAATTTGTTGTATCAAGGTTTTACTGTATTCCTCGACTTTTTTATAAATGTCTTTGTCTTCTGGATTGAACTTTTGTTGAAAACTCTGAACACTCAAACGCATGGGGGTTAATGGATTTTTAACTTCGTGCGCCACTTGTTTTGCCATCTCTCTCCAAGCTTGTTCGCGCTCATTAGAAGCCAATTTAAGCGCACTTTCTTCCAGAGCGTCAATCATGTTATTATAGGACTCAACAAGGGCTTTAATTTCTGTTGAAGCACCATCAATAGCAATTTTTTTATTGCGTTTTTCAAATCTCGTCTGGTACATTTTATCACTGATGGCTTTCAACGATTTGGTTATGAATTTAGACATGATATAAGCAAAGAAAATGGCCACAAGAACCATGAGTACATAAGCAAATCCTATGCGAACCAAAAATTCCCTTAGCTCCACAGAATTTAATGAATCGTCATCAAAATAAGGCACATTTAAAATCCCTAAAGGTTTTGAAAAAGAGTCGGTTAAAATCAAATAGGAAGATCGGTAATTACCGTCTAAAAGTTTATTTTTTTCGACAAATCGCTTGGCAGAAATTTGATCAAGCGTGTCCAATATAAGGACGTCTAATTGTTGAGGTACTGGATCATTATCGAGCCATGGCCTTGAGGATTTAATCAATCTTCCTTCCAAGTCATATAGGTTAAATGCGACATTGTGAATGTTGGCAATTTCATAAATCTTCTGATTAAAAATAATCCCGAGATTTTCTGTTTTAATTTCCCAGCTTGATTCTTTTAAAACGTAATTAATGCTCGAAATCAATTGGGCTTCTTTTCGTTCCAAACGCAAGCGGTGGTAATCTTGTGACTGCTCCTTATATTGGTAGATAGTGACTGCTGCTATTAAAATAGAGGCCAATACAACCAAAAGGATCATGTAGAAAAAAATTCGAGAGCTCAATGACAAACTTCGTCTGGCCATAGAAGGATAGTTTTTTATAAATATAGGAAAAATGAAAGATTCGCAGGACTAGTTATTTCGCGTCTTTTTATAAAGTTGAATCCCCAACATTAAAATTCCAGCAAGTCCAAAAAGAGCCAATAAACCATAGATCATATTTAGTGTACTTTTAAGAATGACTATAAATACGATAGCAAATAAAAGCAATGTAGCACCCTCATTCCAAATTCTCATAAAATTTGAACTATACAGGATAAGATCTCGTTGAAGTGATTTAAACATCAGGTGGGTTTTAATGTGGTAGGCAATGAGCAATACGACAAAAGCCAATTTAGCTTGCATCCATGGCTGCTCAAGCCAATAAGGTGCAAGGTGAATCAACCAAAGCGCAAATAAAGTTGCTAAAACTGCCGATGGCCAAGTAATGATGTACCATAGCCTTCGAGCCATCAACTTTAATTGCTTGGTTAAAATTTGATTTTCTGTGAGGGGTTTTTGACTGGCTTCTATATGATATATAAACAAGCGTGGTATATAAAAGAGCCCAGCAAACCAAGTAATTACAAAAATCAAATGAAGTGATTTAATATAATTGTAAAAGTCCATCAAATTTATTTTAAACTGAAATTGTAGTTTTCTCACACCAAGCCTTTATCCATTTGACAAGCAGTGCCACCCAATTTGGGTCATCATTCAAGCAGGGAACTGCCGTAAAATCTTTGCCACCTGCTTCGTGAAAAATTTCTTCGCCTTCCATGGCAATTTCTTCCAATGTTTCCAAACAATCGCTTACAAATGCAGGAGTAACGATGGCCATATTCTTAGTGCCCTCCTTTCCCAATCTCTCAATAGTGCGATCGGTGTAAGGGCGCAACCATGGGTCAAATCCAAGTCTAGACTGAAAAGAGGTTGAAAAACTATCAGTTTCCAATTTGAGATAGTCTCCAACCAATCGTGTCACTTCTAGACATTGATGCTTGTAACAATACGCATGGGCTTCTGATGAAGTACTGCAACAAAACTTGTCCATTTTACAGTGAGACTTGGTGACATCGCTTTTGCGTATGTGCCGCTCTGGGATTCCGTGATAGGAAAACAATAAATGCTCGTAATTTTTACCTTTTAAATGGCCCCTAATCGACTCTGATAGGACTTTAATATAGTCTAGATTGTTGTAAAAGGGGGGTAAAGTTTCAAGTGTCATTTGAGGGAAAAACTCACTTTGCAATGAGGCAGCTAGTACTGTAATAGTTTCTGTAGTGGCCATAGCAAATTGTGGATACAGTGGAATAATTAAAACCTCTGTTACCTTTTTATCCGCCAGCTGTTGAAGGCCATTTTTGATGGTCATACTGCCGTAACGCATGGCCAAAGCCACAGGCAAGTCCAGTTGCTTTTGAACTTTATCTTTGAGGCGTTCTGATAAAACAATTAAGGGAGAGCCTTCTTCCCACCATATCTTTTGATAAGCTTTTGCAGAGATTTTAGGGCGGGTATTTAAAATGATACCTTTTACCAATATAGTTCGAGCCCATTTAGGGACATCAATGACGCGTTCGTCCATTAAAAATTCTTCTAAATATCTTTTGACATCATTGGGATTAGGGCTGTCCGGGGAACCCAAGTTAACTAATAAAATTCCTTTCATATTTGCGTTGTATTAATTTGAGGATTGTATGTATTTTTTGGGAGTGGTGCCATAGTGTTTTTTAAAAGCCGCAATAAAATGGCTGGCAGTACTGTAACCAACCTTTAAACCGACCTCGTTAACATTGTGAGCCCCAGATTCTAATAATTTACGAGCCAATTCCATTTTATAGTCAAATAAAAATCCGTAAACCGTGGTGCCATATATTTGCTTAAAGCCTTCTTTAAGTTTCTTTAAACTGAGATCAATTTCCGAGGATAATTCTACCAGCGTTGGGGGTTCTGCAATGCGTTGGATGATGATGTCTTTGGCGGCTTTAATTTTTTTAACATTAGATTCATCGGCTAAAAACGGACATTGTTCTACATTGACGTCTTCACCCCTATTAAAATAAAGGCTTAAAAGTTCATAGACCTTTGCTTTACAATACAATTCGCGAAGGTTGGTATTGAGGTTGTAATTTATAATTTGATTTAATACGATCGCCATAGATGGAGAAATATAGCCGTCCTTATAATACTTTTTTAATTTATTATCGTCTTTCAAAAAGGCGATATAATTTGCCTCATGAGAAAATAGTCCGTGAAATTTTTTTATGGAAATCAACACAGAAAGCACCCAAGTATTGGGGCCCGCAACCATATGAATGGGTAAATCTCTTTGAGGGTTGTACAGCAGTAGGGTGTTTTCTTCAGGAATATCAAGTGTGTAACTGTTGTTGTTAAAACAAAATTGCGCATTGCCTTTTAAACAAAAATGGAATTGAATGAAGGAGCTGTCAATGGCCTTTTCCAAAAGTATAAATACCTGGGAATCGTTCTGAAAGGTCAGCACAAAAAATCCAGATTCAATGACAGTTTCTAAAAAAGTTCCTTTAGCGACACTTTTTAAAGAACCAACGTTCGAAGTAGGAATTTCTTTATTTAGACTCATTATAAATAAAAAAAATATTTTTTGTCAAATTTAACCTGATATTTTTATTTTCTTTACAAAAATAAGGAATTATTTTTGACAAACCTCCAAACGACAAATAAAGTTCTTCTATCGTTACTTTTTCGTCTTTATTGGTTCTATTTTTGCCTTTGAAGGCGACTGAACCCAAATTTATGAAGCTAAAAAATAACGAATCCAATTTATCTTTTTATGTCGTTGGAATCAGCTACAAGAAAGCCGACGCAAAATTAAGAGGCTTTTTTAGTTTAAGTCCTACCAAAAAAGCGAATTTACTCAAACAAGCAAAAGCCTCTGGAATTGAAGCTTTATTGGCCACCTCTACATGTAACCGAACTGAGGTCTATGGTATGGTTGAACATCCCTCAGAGCTAATTCAACTTTTGTGTAAAAATACCAAGGGCAGCATTGAGGCTTTTGAAAATGTAGCCTATATTTTAAAAGACAGCGATGCCATTGAACATATGTTTAGAGTAGGTGCTGGCCTGGACAGTCAAATCTTGGGCGATTTTGAAATTATCAGTCAACTCAAAATATCCTCTAAAATCTCAAGAAAATATGGGCTGATGGATGCCTATTTGGAACGACTTTTAAGCTCTGTTCTCCAGGCCAGTAAACGCATTAAAAATGAAACAGAGTTATCCACTGGGGCCACCTCTGTTTCCTTTGCTTCTGTTCAATATATTCTAAATGCTGTTAAGCAGGTAAATTTTAAAAATATTTTACTATTTGGCACGGGTAAAATTGGTCGAAATACATGTGAAAACCTCATCAAACATACCAAAAATAAGCACATTACACTGATCAATAGAACTAGGGAAAGCGCTGATAAACTTGCTGGAAAATTTAAAGTAAAAGTAAAAAATTACAGCCAACTCCAAGAAGAAATTGCAAAAGCTGATATTTTAATTGTGGCCACAGGGGCGCAAAATCCCACAATTGATAAAGAGTTGATTTTACAACAAAAAAAACTGTTAATTCTTGACTTATCCATTCCCAAGAATGTAAACGAAAATGTCAAAAGCCTTTCAAATGTAGAACTCATCCATCTTGATGAACTTTCAGATATTACTGATAAAACCCTTCAAAAAAGGAAAAAACACATACCAGTGGCCGAAGCCATCATCAAAGAGATCAAAGAAGAATTTGAGGACTGGGTAGAGTACCGAATATTTGCACCAACAATAAAGGCGCTCAAAGAAAAACTAAGTGTATTTGCAGAAGTTGAGATAAACAATCAGCGCAAAAAAAATTCAGCATTTAACTATGACCAAGCGGACATAATTAGTTCCAATATTGTACAGAAAATCACAAATCATTTTGCGCACCACTTAAAAGATGAAAGTGGCTCTTCCAAAGAAAGTTTGGCACTGATTCATAAAATTTTTCAACTCGAAACCTGATCATGTCAAAGCGCATACGCATAGGGACTCGCGACAGCGAACTGGCACTTTGGCAAGCGAAAAGTGTTCAATCTCAACTGAGAAGCCTTGGACATGAAACCGCGTTGGTGGCTGTAAAGTCAACCGGAGATTTGGCACTTAATAAGCCCATCTATGAACTGGGCACCAGCGGCGTTTTTACCAGAACGCTTGACATTGCTCTACTCAATGAGGAAATAGACATTGCCGTACACTCCCTAAAAGATGTTCCTACGACACTTCCTAAAGGAATTGTACAAGCTGCTGTATTAAAACGCGGCAA
>Ga0160422_10001424_pt1 | contig 14997 bp, 15 predicted proteins | sample Fk160mmetaG_FD_108192 | JGI IMG/M metagenome (GOLD analysis project Ga0160422, IMG submission 108192) | Marine microbial communities from the Central Pacific Ocean - Fk160115 60m metaG | ecosystem: Environmental > Aquatic > Marine > Oceanic > Photic zone | place: The Central Pacific Ocean...
GCAGCTTTTGTGAAATCTAACTCGGAGTCTCTATCAGCAAGTGTTTTTTCAGCTTGCTCTTTAGCTTTGATTGCTTCTGCTTCGTCAAGACTATCGGCACGCTCGGCTGTGTCTGATAAAAAAGTTACTTCGTTTGGTTGAACTTCGATGAATCCGCCTGAACAAAAAAATGTAAGTTCCTCTTTTTCAGTTTCTAGTCTAACTGGACCGGGTGCCAAGCCAGTAAGCAAAGGAGTATGGCCAGGTGCAATACCTAGCTCCCCTAAAGTGCCAGTTGCGTATACCATTTTTGCCTCACCACTGAAAATTTCTTCATTAGAGGACACAACACTAACTTTAATTAAACTCATAATTACTAGAGAGTTTTAGCCTTCTCAACAGCCTCCTCTATTTTACCTACCATATAAAATGCTTGTTCTGGAAGATCATCGTAATCACCGGCAAGTATTCCTTTGAATGCCTTAATAGTATCTTCAAGAGAAACATATTGTCCTGGTGATCCTGTAAAGACTTCAGCAACAAAAAATGGTTGTGATAGAAATCTTTCCACCTTTCTAGCGCGGGCTACTGCAAGTTTATCTTCCTCAGACAATTCATCCATACCAAGTATGGCGATAATATCTTTTAATTCTCTGTAGCGCTGCAATACACCTTGAACGCCTTGAGCAACTTCATAATGATCTTGACCCACTACCAGAGGATCCAATTGCCTCGAGGTTGAGTCCAGAGGATCAACAGCAGGATAAATTCCAAGCTCAGCGATTTGCCTAGATAACACCACCGTTGCATCTAAATGGGCAAAGGTGGTTGCTGGTGATGGATCAGTCAAATCATCAGCTGGAACATAAACTGCTTGTATTGAAGTAATAGAGCCTGTTTTTGTAGAGGTGATTCTTTCTTGAAGTGCGCCCATCTCTTCAGCAAGTGTTGGCTGATAACCAACAGCAGATGGCATCCTACCCAAAAGTGCAGACACCTCAACACCTGCTAATGTATATCTATAAATGTTATCGATAAATAAAAGCACATCCCTGCCTTCATCTCTGAATTTTTCAGCAATGGTTAAGCCAGTTAGCGCAACACGCAATCTGTTACCAGGAGGTTCATTCATTTGGCCATAGACCATGGCTACTTTGGATTCTTGAGGTTTATCAACATTTACCACTCCTGATTCTTGCATCTCAAAGTAAAAATCGTTGCCTTCTCGAGTCCTTTCTCCCACTCCTGCGAAAACAGATAAACCTGAGTGCTCAGTTGCTATGTTGTTGATAAGCTCCATCATGTTGACTGTTTTGCCAACCCCAGCACCCCCAAATAATCCAATTTTCCCACCTTTAGCAAATGGACAAATTAAGTCGATAACTTTTATACCTGTTTCAAGAAGTTCATTGGAACCAGCCTGATCTACATATGAGGGTGGTTTTCTGTGAATTGGCATGCGTTCTGATTCGCCGATATCGCCCTTTTCATCAATGGGGTTGCCAAGAACATCCATAATCCTTCCAAGTGTTTCTTGGCCCACTGGCACAGATATCGGTGCATTTGTTCGTTCTGCGATAAGGCCTCGCTTGAGTCCTTCTGTGGATCCCATGGCAATTGTTCGCACAATTCCGTCTCCGAGTTGTTGTTGAACTTCTAGTACAATCTCTAACCCATCAATGGTTAATGCCTCATATACGTTAGGGATATTGTCTTTCTCAAATTCCACGTCTATGACCGCGCCTATAATTTGTATCACTTTTCCTGTGCTCATTATCTTCTCCTTAAACTGCTGCTGCTCCACCAACTATTTCAGAAAGCTCTTGAGTAATCGCAGCTTGTCTTACGTTGTTGTAAAGTAACTCTAATTCTTTAATTAAATCTCCCGCATTTTCTGTAGCATTTTTCATAGCAATCATCTTTGCAGCCTGCTCACATGCATTGTTTTCAACAACTGCTTGATAAATAAGCGCTTCGACATATCTTGTCAGTAACCCATCTAACAATGATGAAGCTTCCGGTTCATATATATAATCCCAATGGGTGGTAACCAACTTTTCGTCATCTACTTTAGGAAGTGGCACCAGAGGAGTAATGGTAGGTTGTTGTGTCATTGTATTTAAAAACCTGTTGGAGCATAAAAATACTTGGTCGATATCTCCATTCTTATGTTGGTCTAATATTACTTTCGTGAAACCAATTAAATCTTCAGGATTGGGTTTGTCTCCAAGTTTATCTGCAGAAGAAATTACATCGCCACCAACACTTTCAAAAAATGCAGCTGCTTTTAGGCCCACCAACCCAAACACCGAATCTATATTTTGAGATTTCAAATCAGCGGCTTTTGCTATTATCGCTTTAAAAAGGTTAATATTAAGGCCTCCACATAATCCCTTGTCTGTGGATACTACAATGAAACATGCCTTTTTCACTTTCCTTTCCTCATAAAAGGGGTGAGAGTGCTCTGAATTAGAAGTTGCTATATGGGTTATTACTTCTTGGATTTTTGTTGAATATGGGCGGCCTACCAACATTAAGTCTTGGGTTTTTTTCATCTTACTCGCAGCAACCATCTCCATTGCTGAAGTGATTTTTTGTGTGCTTTTAATGCTTGATATTTGTTTTCTTACTTCTTTAGTATTTGCCATGCTTAATATGTCTGCGTTTTAAGAAAGCTCTCTAATACTTTTACAAATTGTTTTTCAATGTCGTCGTCCCAGTCACCAGTTTCATTGATCCTAGATTCTAGGTCTGAATAATCTGCTGTAAAGAATGAATGGAGTGCATTTTCAAAAGCACCCAACTTCTCAACATCTACTTCTTTCAGATAGCCTCTGTCGGCGGCAAAAAGCGTAATAGCTTGTTGAGCAACGCTTAAAGGGGCGTATTGCTTTTGTTTTAACAGTTCGGTTATACGTTGACCATGTGCCAACTGTTCTTTGGTTGCATCATCAAGGTCGGAGGCAAACTGAGCAAATGAGGCCAATTCTCTAAATTGTGCTAAGGCAAGTCTTACACCGCCTCCAAGTTTCTTGATAATCTTTGTTTGTGCTGCACCACCTACCCTCGATACACTGATACCTGGATTGATGGCGGGCCTAACTCCAGAGTTAAAAAGATCAGTTTCTAAGAAAATTTGCCCATCGGTAATTGAGATTACATTGGTAGGAACAAAGGCTGAAACATCCCCAGCTTGTGTTTCAATAATTGGCAGAGCTGTGAGTGAGCCAGTTTTACCTTTTACCTCTCCGTTGGTTAGTTTTTCAACATATTCAGAATTTACACGAGCGGCTCTCTCAAGCAATCGCGAGTGCAGATAAAACACATCACCAGGAAACGCCTCTCTACCAGGTGGTCGTTTAAGCAAGAGAGATATTTGTCTGTATGCAACCGCTTGTTTTGAAAGATCATCATAAACGATCAGAGCGTCTTCACCCCTGTCTCTGAAAAATTCTCCCATTGCGCAACCCGAGTAAGCTGAAAGATATTGCATTGCCGCTGGATCTGAAGCAGATGCTGAAACAATTATGGTGTGCGCAAGCGCATCATACTCTTCAAGCTTTCTTACTACATTTGCAATAGTGGATTGTTTCTGACCAATAGCAACATAGATACATTTAATACCGGTGCCTTTTTGATTAATAATTGTGTCTATTGCAACAGCTGTTTTGCCGGTTTGTCTGTCGCCGATAATAAGCTCTCTTTGTCCTCTACCTATCGGCACCATAGCATCAATAGCTTTTAGACCAGTCTGAACTGGTTGATCAACAGATTGTCTTGCTATTACTCCAGGTGCAACAACCTCCACTGGAGCTGTAAGTGATGCATTAATTTCACCACCCCCATCGATTGGATTTCCAAGCGCATCAACCACCCTACCTAGAAGCTCATTACCAACTGGAACTTCAAGAATTTTGCCAGTACATGTTGCTTTTTGACCTTCAATAAGGTCAAGGTAATCTCCCAACACCACCGCACCCACTGAATCTTGTTCAAGGTTAAGTGCTAACCCAAACACACCATTTTCGAATTCGATGAGCTCTCCGTACATTACCTCTCCCATACCATGAATTCTGACAATGCCATCAGAAACGCTCACTATTATTCCTTCATTCTTTCTTTCTGCACTTAAGTCTAGTCCAGCAATCTTCTCTTTCAGAACGCTAGATATCTCGGATGGATTTAATTGACTCATTTATTCACCTCTTAAAAATTAAGTTCATTTACTAGTTTTTGTACTTTGCCACGAATAGATAGATCGAGCACCTCATCATCAACCTTGACGGTAATTCCACCAATCAATGATTTATCTATAGAGAAATTTAAGGTTGCTGTTTCACCATATTTTTTAAGCAGCAAATCTTCAACCTTGTCCTGTTTGGTTTTATCTAGCTCTACTGGCATAACCACATCAATGTTTTGTTTGTTGTAATGATGAGAGAGTAGTTGGTCATATATACGAAATATTTCTTCAAGAGCCTCTAGTCTATCGTTTATTGAAAGTGCGGAAAGAAGATTTCTTACTAAAGCATTGATCTCTTTTGGCAGTAATGAGAATAGCTTGGTAAGGATTTCTTTTTTTGATAGCTCAGGGGATGAGATTAGGGTATCAACCTCTTTATGTTTAAACATTTCTTTGACAACTTCAAGATGATTATGGGTATCGTGTTCTTGGTTGGCGTCGAGCGCAGCAAGGAAAAGAGCGCTAGCATATGGTCTGGCAATGGGGCTAAGGTCTTTCTTCATTATATTTTTTTTGCAGCTTCCACAATGATTTTCTCGTGTTTGTCTTTTGAAATTTCCTCTTCAAGAATTTTTTCTGTTGTAGAAATAATGATTTCTGATACATCCTTTCTAAGCGCCTCACGAGTTTTAGTAATTTCAGCTTCTAATGTTTTGTTTGCAGAGGTAATTATTTTCTCCGCTTCTGTGTCTGCTTTAATTTGTGCATCAGATACAATTTGTGATGCTCTTTGGTTGGCTTTTTCAATAATAATGGCAGCCTCTTGTTTGGCCTTTTCAAGCTCAGCGCTTGAATTTAATTTAGCCTCTTCTAAAGAGTCATTAGCTTTCTTTGCAGCCTCCAAACCATCTGTAATTCTTTGTTCTCTCTCCTGCATGATTGCTATTATTGGAGGCCAAACATAGCGCCAACAAATCGCGACAAAAATTACGAAAGCGAGGGTTTGGCCTAAGAGGGTCGCGTTGATATTCATTTAGGCTGCAAACATTATATATAATCCCAAACCTACACCAATCATTGGTACAGCATCAACCAAACCCATTACAATAAATAATTGGGTTCTTAGTAGAGGTATCAATTCAGGTTGTCTGGCAGCACCCTCTAGGTACTTACCACCCAGAACACCAACCCCGATCGCAGCTCCAACAGCGCCGAGCCCAATAATGATTGCTGCGGCTACAAATAGTAAAGATTGTTCCATCTTTCTTTCTCCTTTATTTGAGGATTAATGATCCTCGGTTTCATGTGCCATTGCTAAATAAACAATAGTCAACACCATAAAAATAAATGCCTGTAATGCGAGTATCAATATGTGGAACAAAGCCCACAACAAATGAAGCCCCACACCCAACAAACCTATAGCTATTGAATTAAAAACCAACATCAAGGCAATTAGGATAAAAATCATTTCTCCTGCATATAAATTACCAAACAGTCTTAAACCAAGCGATATCGGTTTAGCAATTAAGTTAACAAACTCTAATATAAAATTCACTGGTATAAGATATTTGCCAAACGGATGAAGTGTTAGTTCGGAAATAAACCCCTTAAAACCTTTAATCTTAATGCTGTAAAAAATTATCAAAATAAATACTGCTAGCGCCATACCTAGTGTTATGTTTGGGTCTGTTGTTGGAACAACTTTAAAGTATGCGTCTCTTGGAGCATCCACTAGGCCAACATAGGTTGCAAAATTTGCAGCAAGAGTTGGCAAATAATCAACGGGTACCAAGTCCATCAGGTTCATCAAAAATACCCACACAAGAACAGTTAAAGCCATTGGTCCAATGATGGGGTTTTTTGCACTTGTAAAAATGCTTTGGACGTTTTCATTCACAAACTCAACACACATTTCTACAAAATTTTGAAGGCCGCTTGGTGCCTCTGAAGATAGCTTTGATGTGCCAAGTTTAAAAAGGCCAACAAAAACCATGCCCAAAAATACAGACCAGCCGAGCGAATCAACATGAAAGCTCCAAAAACCCATCTGATCGGCCAAATATGGATCACAAGTCCAGCCTTTATCTGTTTTGCCACATATTAAGTTGGTTAAGTGGTGGTCTATGTATGAGGTGGATGTGATTTCTGTGCCAGCTTTTGCCATTAGAGATTGCCTTCGGTGTCTTTAAGTTTTGTAAAGCTCATTATAAATATTAGTACTCCAACTGCCATTAATTTGTTTGCTGGGTCGTCATTCAAAATTAACACGCACCCAACTAAAAAAATGGTCCACCTTAGAAAAAATACAAGCATTAGTGCTGACATGTCGCTTTTGAATTCTTTGCAAACATTTAAGAAGGCTAGCAAAAGTCCAAAGGCCGCCAGGCAAACAGTAGCGCTTATAATTGAGGTCATTAAATAACCTATTGCTAAAGCTATAACCGGTAGAAAATTTAATTTTAAAATGCTAATGGCTTTTTTATAATTTTCAGGCTGAATTATAGGAATTTATACCCCATCAAACAAGACTAATCATCGTTAAATGTCTTTAATTTATCAATAATGATTTCCCGTTCATCTGCATTGGTGTAGGTGATCTCTATTTGTCCTTTGTTTTTTGACTTTTGATTAATGCTAACCTTGTGCCCAAAATTGTTGCTGAGTTCTTCTATTAAAGATTGAATGTCTGGATCGGTATTAGGTTTTTTGGTTTTTTTGCGCATTGATGAGCTGAGTGCGCTTACTGACATGCCTTGGGCTGAAATTGTTTTAGCTTGGCTTATGATGTCTTTTGGGTTTTTTAATGACAGCAAAACCTTGGCATGCCCTTTATCAATTTTTCCTGAGCTAATAAGATCAAGAACTTCTTGAGGGAGGTTTAATATCCTAAGTGCGTTGGCTATGGTGCTTCTGGCTTTGCCTGTAAAGGATGATATATCTTCTTGAGTTAAGCCAAACTCTCTTTTTAGGCGGTCATATCCTTGGGCCTCTTCAACTGGATTTAGGTCCTCTCGTTGAAGGTTTTCAATTAATGCAACCTCCAGCGAGTCTTGGTTCTCAAAACTTTCTACAATGCATGGCACTTCGTTGAGTTTGTTTTTAGTGGCGGCTCTAAACCTTCTTTCTCCAGCAACAATTTCATAACTATCAAGAGAAATTTCCCTGACAATGATTGGAGATAGTATCCCATGGCGCTTAATGGAGTCAGCCAATTCATTTAAGGACTCTTCATTAAAACTCTTTCTTGGTTGAAACCTATTGGCAATAATTTGATCTGTTTTAATTTGCTTAACTAGGTTTTGGTCTGGTTTTTCAACATCACCTAACAAAGCCTCAAGGCTTTTGCTAAGCTTCCTCTCATCTGACATTTTCAAGCCTCCTAAGCAGTTCTCCAGCAAGAGCAAGGTATGCTTTTGCTCCAAAAGATTCTGGCATATAGTTAGTTCCTGCAAGCCCAAAGCTTGGCGCTTCTGCAAGCTTTACATTTCTGGGAATAAGTGTGTTAAAAAGCAATTCTGGAAAGTGTTTTTCTAGGTCGTCGGACACATCTTTCGTCAGGTTGTTTCTTTTATCCACCATGGTTCTTATGATGCCAAATATTTTGTTGTTTGTAAGTCCTGAGTTTGTTAATTCGTTAATGGTGTTAACAAGAGATGTTATTCCTTCAAGTGAATAATATTCACACTGGAGGGGGATAAGGGTGCCGTCTGACGAAATTAACGCATCCAAGGTAAGTGAGTTCAGGGAGGGCGGCGTATCAATAAAAACAAAGTCATAGTCTAGCTCTTTAAGGGATTTGGCTATGTGGCCTTTAGTGGGGTTGTTGCGAAGAGCAACCTCCAAGGCTACTAAATCCTCTCCGCCCGCCAAAACATCATATTGGTTGGACGATGTTTGGATTAGTTCTGATGCATGTTTCCCAAGTGTGGTTTCAAAAAGAGAGTTGTTCTTTGTCGCTCCTGAGGCTGTGGATGCATTACCTTGAGGATCTAAATCAATAAGAAGCGTTTTTCGATTTGTTGCTGCAATAGCTTGAGCTAGATTAACTGCTGTGGTGGTCTTCCCTACTCCCCCCTTTTGATTTGAAATTGATATGATTTTCACGTCAACTAATCATTGTATATCTTTAATAGGTTTCTTTCTTTATTAATAATTAAATTATTCTCAATGATCGAATATCTCCTATTTAGGCCTTCAAGCTCCTGATTAATGGTTTTTTCTTTGCCTTTAAACAATAAAAAAAATCCGGAACCCTTTAAAAGTTGTTGAGAGTTGTTAATTGTGGTTTTGGTTGTACCGACCGCACGATTGGTAATTATGTCGAACGGTCCTAGTATGGAGCGCTTGGATATCCTTGTGTGTAAAACCTTGGTGTTGCCCAGGCCGATGTGTTGTGCCGCCCTTTTAATGAAAAAAGCTTTTTTTTGAATTGATTCTGCTATTACAAAATTAATGTTTGGGTGCTCAATCGCCAACAAAATGCCTGGGATGCCTGCCCCAGAACCATAATCTAAAACTGTCTTGGCGTCCTTAAACTCATTATAAAAAGGGAGAACATCCTTGATGTCGTTATCAATGATTTCTTGTTTTGTTTTTCTTTTTAGGAGGTTGTGGGTTGTATTGTATCTAAGTAAAAGTTCGATATAAGCATCAACTTGTTCGGCTTTTTTGCGCATTTTTGTGTTTTGTTATAAATATCCTTAATAGATTTATACTTGCTGGTGTGATGCCTTCAAGCATAGCAGCTGCTCCTAGGTTGGCAGGCTGGTTCTTTTCAAGCCTTTCTATGTTTTCGTTAGAAAGGCCAATAACGTCTCTATAAGATATGTTTTTTGGAATTTTAGTTTTGGTGTTTTTGATGTTGTTTTTTATCTCCCTTTGCTGTTTATCTATGTATCCTTGTTATCTACATTCTGTTATCAGGCGCTCTAAAAACCCTGACCTGTCCTTGTCTATGTTGATGGCTTGCTTTATTTCTTTCGTGTCGATATCTGTTCTTTTTAGCAGTGTTTCGCCCTTAATGGATTCCTTACCAAAAGTTATGTTTTGTAGCTTTATTTTTTTTGCAAAGTTTTGATATGTTTGTTCTAGTGATTGGAAATTCTGAAAGTCTTCCCCGTTGACCAACCCCAAATCATTAGCGATGTGTGTTAGACGTTGTCTAGCCGTGTCCTGAGATAGCATAAGTCTGTGTTCAGCCCTGCTTGTGAACATGCGGTAAGGTTCTGTTACGCCGTGGCTTACAAGGTCTGATATAAGCACCGCTATATATGCGACGCTTCTGTCTAAGATAAATGGGGTTTTTTTCTTAATAGATAAAGAAGCGTTAATGCCAGCAATTAATCCTTGTGCGGCAGCTTCTTCATATCCGGTTGTGCCGTTGATTTGTCCTGCAAGATACAGACTTTTAAGTGATTTGAGTTCGAGTGTTTGATGGAGCGATCTTGGGTCGACAAAATCGTACTCAACAGCATACCCATACTCGGTAATAATACTGTCTTCCAACCCTGTAATCGTTCTTACAAAACGGTCTTGGGTTTCAACAGGTAGGCTGCTCGAGATCCCGTTTGGATAAACAAGATCAATATTAATTCCCTCTGGCTCAATAAATACTTGATGAGTTTCTTTGTTTTTAAACTTCTCTACTTTATCCTCGATGGATGGGCAATATCTAGGTCCAATACCTTGTATTTGACCAGAATACATTGCTGAAAGGTGAAGGTCTTTCTCAATTATTTTTTTTGTCTTTTGTGTGGTTCTTGTAATAAAACAGCTTAATTGTTTGGGGTGTGGGTGTTGTTTTTGAAGACTAGACATAAACGGTGTTGGTAAGTCGCCTGGCTGCTCGTCCATAACATTGAGATTCAAACTAGACATTTTTATTCTTGGTGGTGTGCCTGTTTTGAGTCGACCCATCATCAAGCCCATGCCATACATTCTTTCAGATAATGGAATGGAGGGTTTCTCACCAACCCTACCTCCGTATTTTTTTGTCTTTCCACTGTACATAATTCCATTTAAAAAAGTCCCGGTTGTAAGAATAGTTTTTTCTGCATGGACTGTTCCAACATTTTCAACCTCAACTCCAATCACTGCGCCTTTTTCCACCATCAAATCAATTACCTCACCCTCCAATATTTCAATTGAAGTTTGCTTTAAAATTTTTTGAATAGATTTTTTGTAGATCTCCCTGTCACATTGAGCTCTCAAGGCTCGAACTGCAGGACCCTTGCGAGTATTTAACGTTCTAAATTGAATCCCAGACATATCGGTAGCCAAAGGCATTATGCCGCCCATTGCGTCAATTTCCTTGACGAGATGTGATTTGCCTAAACCTCCAATTGCGGGATTGCAAGACATTTGGCCAATGGTTTTCTTTGATAAGGTTACAAGAGCACAAGATAATCCCATTCTCCAGCAAGCGTGAGCAGCCTCGACACCAGCATGACCGCCACCAACAACCAGTACGTTATACATAAGAAATATTAATTAATATAAACATAAATATAATTTTTGTTATTTTTATTATAAGCGCTATTTTTTGTTAATAAGTTTAAAACAAACATTAGTAGCATGACATTTTGTTACATAACATCTTATGTATAAGCAGACATGTTCTATGTGAGAAAGCATCTAACATCCTGTGAACCAAAAAAAACTACACAACATCTACACAACTTTTTTACTTACCTATACAGAACTTACTAAATATTTCTCCAAGCAACTCATCGCTTGACCGTTCTCCGAGAAAATCATTTAGGTGGTTTCTTGCAGATTTTAGGTTTTCAGCTATCAATTCAATAGATTCTAAGTAGTGTAAACCTTGGCATGCCTCTAAACTTTTGATCACACCATCAATCAACTCTAATTGCCTATCATTTAAAATAAACCTCTGGTCAACGGACGGTTCTGAGTTAACAAAAAAGCCAGAAATCATTTTTTTTAGTTCAGGAATACCATCTCCGGTTTTAGCTGAAACAAGACACATTCCATCCTCTTGTTTATTACATAGATCGGATTTATTTTTTACAACCAGTGATTTTTTGTTATCAATCATACCTCTCAAATCTTTTAGCTGTGTTTTATATTCCTGATCACAAACTACTAAAACTAATGGGAAGCTGTCGATATCATTCAGAACTTTATTTACCCCCATTGATTCTTCTGACACCGAAGAATCTCTTATGCCTGCAGCATCTACAAGGTTAAAGGTAGTTTTATGCATTAACACTTGACCCTCTAACATATCTCTTGTGGTCCCTGGATTTGGCGATACTATTGCTTTATTTTGGCCAAGCAAACAATTGAATAAAGAGGATTTTCCAACATTTGGAGGACCCAACATTAACACCCCATTTGTTTTTCCTATGTTGCTTGAACGGAATCCTTGTTTTTTAAGATCACCGAACCCCAACCTTAAAGCCTCCAATCTTTCTACAACCTCCTCCAAACTTACGTCAACACCATCCTCATCATCAAAATCAATTATTGACTCAACAAAAACCCTTATATCATCCAGCTCATCTCCTAACACCGACACTGTATTGGATAATTCCCCAGCTACAACACCTAGCGCCATATTCATTTCTGCATCGGTGGTAGAATTAATTAAATCTAATAATGACTCTGCTTCATTGAGAGTCTGTTTACCATTTAGAACTGCTATTTTTGTAAACTCACCTGGTTCTGCTTCTCTAATATTGAGGTTATGAAAAAGGTCAATGAGTTTCTTTAGTGTTGCAAAGCCACCATGACAAAAAACCTCAACCATATCTTCCCCTGTGTAACTCTTCGGGCTCTTGTAAAAAACAACAGTGCTAACATCAACCAACACACCATCGTGAATAATTTTTCTCAAAAATACCCTATTAAATTCAGCTATATTTTTGTCTAGTATTTTGCTTATTACCTCATGACAGCCACTGCCCGAGATCCGAAAAACAGCAAGTGCCGCTTTACCCGTTGGGGTTGCTAGAGCAAATATCATGATCTATGAAATTAACCGCCACCAGGTGCTTTAAAATCAGAGGCTCCGTATTTGCTGTACATCATTTTTTGTTGAATTAATGAAAACGCCGCGTTTGCAACAGAATACAGAACAAGACTCGAAGGCAACCAAATAAAAATAACAGATATCGCCACAGGCATTACCTTCATAACCTGCATCTGAACAGGATCCATGTTCGGGGGTGTTGGGTTAAGTTGTTGAGTAAGATACATCAAACCAGCCATCAGAAAAGGCATTATAAATAATGGATCTGGTGCAGACAGATCCTGTATCCATAACAAGAACGGAGCATGCCTAAGTTCTACAACCTCCCTTAGCGCAAAAAAAAGAGCTATAAATACTGGTATTTGCACAAGCATTGGAAAACAACCACCCGCAGGATTAATTTTCTCTTTGCGGTACAAAGCCATCATTTCAACCCCAAGTTTTTGTCTATCATCTTTATACCGCGACTGTATTTCTTGAAGTTTCGGTTGAGCCACCCTCATCTTAGCCATAGACCGATAGCCAGCAGCAGAAATTGGCCACAACAACAACTTAAGCAGGACAGTCAATATAATTATAGAAAAGCCCCAGTTTCCAACAAAAGAATCAATTAAAACCAACAACATCACCAAGGGCTGTGCAAGAAACCAAAACCAACCCATATCAATTGAAAGCTCAAGATCGGGAGCTACAGACATTAAATCAGACCTAATTTTAGGCCCAAAATATAATCTATGTAATGTACCGTTTTGTTGATCTTGTAAACCCAAATCTCTGTAAACGGCCCCCATAGAATAAACTCCTTTATTGCTAGTGGGTGGCTGAACAAAAAGCGAGGCCTTTTGATTGGGATTAACAATAATTGAGCTTAAAAAGTATTTTTGAATAAAGCTTACCCAACCACCATATTGATCAAAACCAACCATACGATCAATCGACCTAAGCCTATAGTTTTTATAAGGGTCATCAGGCGTATTAAATGCTACCCCCACATACGAGCTTCCCTCAAAAAAACCGCTCCTTGAATCAAGCGGAGCGCCATCAGTTCTATAAAAAGCAATATATGGGTCTGGGGCGATATCACCCGATAAATTTCGATCAACAACATTTAAAATATAGCTTTCTTCAAAAACAAATTCTTTTGAGTATTGGCCATCAACACTTATTAATAACAACGAGTTGCTTGATTGGTCGACAACCCTGTATTTAATGTTCTTGTTGCCATAACCACTTCTAGCATAAAACTTAAATGTGTTTTCAGAACCCAACAACCTCATGCTGGGCGAACCCTCACCTTGAAAAACCGGGTATTGTTTTAACTCAACACCAACAATTGAACCACTTTCACCATCTATCACTAATTCTATGTTTTTGTTGTTTATGCTCACAGTTGACGAATTTAGCTCATTGACATCTTGTGGCACAACCCTTGAGCTGGCAGCTAACTCAGATTTTACTTTAGACTCCTCAGACCACTCATAAAACAATAGATAAGCAAACACACCAACCAAAACCAACCACAAAATACGCAAATTCAACGCCCCACCTCATCAACTCCGCCTTTAGACCATGGGCCACACCTTATAATTCTCAGGCAGGCCATATAAACCCCCTTAATAACCCCATGAACTTCAACAGCTTCTTTCGCATATTCCGAACATGTTGGTTGAAACCTACAGTTGTGACCCAAAAATGGACTCACAAACTTCTGATATAGATTTATAAAAAAAACAAACACCTTTTTCATTTTTGTACTTTCAATGCCCTCAAAATATCTGTGTTTAGTTCACTATATGTCATTTCGTCTGCGCCCTTTAATACTTTAATATATAAATCATCTTTTTCAGAAACAGGCTGTGTTCTTAAAATTGTTTTGACCCTTCTTTTAATTTTATTTCTCACCACAGCCAATGGAAAATCCTTGCGCCTTATAATTATAAACCTCTCCGGATTAACACCTTTCATTTTTTTCTTGAAGAGCTTGATTGAATTGGCCAACCTAAGGTATTAAGCAGATAAAACTTTTCTGCCCTTTCTTCTTCGGTTTGAAAGTATTGCCCTACCAGCTTTTGTAGACATGCGCGCTCTGAAACCGTGACGTCTTTTTCGCTTTAGGTTGCTAGGTTGAAAAGTTCTTTTCATAGTAATTTTTTCGAAATTATATATTAACTAACTTATATTTTCACCAAACAGAATATAAAAATTATTATTAACAAGATATCCACAGAAAGTTCCTGCATTTATTGTGTAGATATCTTGTGAGTTTTTTACTAGACTAATCTACTAACCCTGGAGAATAATTTGGAGCTTTGGACATCACTCTCATCTTCGCTTGAAAAAGCCCTACCAAAAGATGAGTTTGATACCTGGATTAAACCACTTTCTGCCAAAAAAGAAGGTAAATTTATAAAGCTTTCAGCTCCAAATGATTTCATCTTAAACCACGTTAAAGAAAATTATTTGTCGGACATAGAAAAACTTGTTCCAAGCAAATTAAATTTATCAATAAAATTTAACATAATGGATAAGTCAACATTTGTCGAAAAGCTTGATAGACCAGATAATCAAAACCCAGGCTTGGTTGAATCATTTACCTTTGATAATTTCGTGGAGGGAAAATCAAACCATATGGCTTTGGCAGCATCCAAACAGGTAGCTCTTAATCCTCAGGGCGACTATAACCCTTTGTTTATTTATGGAGGGGTTGGCTTAGGTAAGACACACCTAATGCATGCAGTTGGAAATGAAATATTAAATTCATCACCTGAAAAGCGTATCGTCTACGTTCACTCAGAAAAGTTTGTCGCAGATATGGTAAAAGCACTTCAATTAGGCGCAATGA
>Ga0160422_10001426_pt1 | contig 14984 bp, 15 predicted proteins | sample Fk160mmetaG_FD_108192 | JGI IMG/M metagenome (GOLD analysis project Ga0160422, IMG submission 108192) | Marine microbial communities from the Central Pacific Ocean - Fk160115 60m metaG | ecosystem: Environmental > Aquatic > Marine > Oceanic > Photic zone | place: The Central Pacific Ocean...
AAATAGTCAAATTTGCCATCTTTGGCGAGTTTGCGTACTTGCTCTAAAAGGTCTTCACGCAGGGTACAGCAAATGCACCCGTTGCTCATTTCTACTAATTTTTCTTCGGTTCGGGAAAGTTCTACTCCGCCTTTCTCAACTAACGCTGCGTCTATATTTACTTCGCTCATATCCTTTACGATAAACGCAACTCGTTTACCTTCCCGATTGTGAAGTATATGATTTAAAAGTGTCGTCTTTCCAGCTCCCAGAAAACCAGACAGAACTGTAACTGGAAGTTTTTCCATTTGCGTTTGAACCATTGCTGCCCTCCCCCGAAAGAGGCAATAATTTTTTTAGTGGGCTGGAGTTCTTTTATTTTACAAAGTAATCACTTGATCTGGCATGTTACCCGCTAGCGCTTCGTATAACTGTGGAAAACATCCGGCAACAACACCATCAACTAGTCCAGATGCTTTCACCTGGCCAGTTCCGCATTGTTCAAAAGTACCCTCAGCCAAGTCTCTTCTTACCGCACACTGGTCACATACCATAAGAAGAATATTTTGTTCCTTAGCCACCTTTGAAAGACGTTCACCAATCGGATCATTTCGCCTTAGTGCAAAAATATTGTCGTCAAAGAACATCATTCCGGCTATTTGCGGGCCATGTATTCCTTGTTCTAATTGCGGCAGGATCATTGTTGATAGCTTGAACGTTGTAGCCATATTCGTTGCAAAAATGTACGCGACCTTCATTAAACCGTTCCCTTATAAAATTAAATGTTATAATGTAACATAATGTTATAATATAACATAGTTGGCAATAATTTAATACGGTTAAATAACGGCGTTATGAATGACGGTTTTAGAAACAACAAACTTTAGAGATTTGATAGCTTTCAAACATCAGGAAGAACAGTTGGCAATCCTGGAAAGGAAGCCTCTGGGAGGCGGAGACGATTTTTTTAAGAAACTTTCGGAAAGACCCTTAAACGTAATAGGTATTGTCGGCAAAAAGACTAGCGTAGAGGACATACGGGCTCTCCTTGAAGACGAAATCTCGGAAGATCTAAAGTTAAGTGATTTTTATATGCAATGGGTTATTGATATGGCAGAAGTATGCAATGTTTTCTGCGAAACCTTGGCAACGAAGACTGTAGGTTTCTGCCTCGCTACCAAGCGCTCTTGCCAGCGGTATCACATAGACAATGTGCCTCTGAGGCTGTTGGTTACTTACTATGGGAAAGGTACGGAGTGGGTGCCTGACTCAGCAGTTGACAGGTTGGCGTATGACAGTGGAATGTCAAATGATAAGATTTTGACAAATTACAGCGCTAGAAAATTTTTAAATGCATGGGATATAGCTATTTTTCGTGGCGGCCCAGATGGTCTTCTACACAGGACGCCTGATGCTGCGCTCAATACTCCATCTATTCTTCTAAGGTTAGATCACGAGGTTTTTTGGGACGCTGTATTTGGGAAGAGGCAAGAGGATGGGTTTTCAAAACCTCTTTAATTAGATTTGCCTAAATGCCAAGTTTGGCCTTTAGATACTTCTAATTTGTCTCCCGTAAATTGTTCACGGATTACACGGTATTTTTCATGCGGTTAGCTGTACTTTTTGTTTGTTTGGATTATATCTAAGAAACGGTATACTCAACAAATAGTGACACCCTGACGGTTAGAGAGTTCACTCAAAACTTAGAGCTCAAGTTAACGATGGCATAACATCTTAATCCAAAGATATGGAAATTGGCATCCGAGTTTAAATTATTAATTGTCTTGAGTTTTACTAGAGTGACACAGCATCGTTTGCTGTGCTGCTGAGAAATGCGAGGCTCTTTATGCAGTTCAAATATTTATTATTAACCCGTTTCATTGTTCTAAACGCTTTTTTTACGTCCCTGGCACTGGCCGTTTATGGCCAGGGCTGGCTTGATGCCATGATAAGCGCCCGCTTGGTAGAACTAACATTGATCATTTTGGCTGTATTTCTTTACGGTCTCGCTGCTTGCGGATGGAAGATTTGGCGCTTAACCCTGGAATTAAATGGGTTAAACGAGGGCGATTTGCCCTCGAATAACCCCGTGGTTCTTTATCTCGATCATGTAAAGAAGTCAGATTCACAAAGCCGCGCTCTACAGGCTGGTTCTCTCCGCTTAGAATTGACCGACCGCATTGTATCTGTCCGTCACATTGCCAATGCCCTGATTTTTCTGGGCTTAATAGGTACCGTTATTGGGTTTATTATTGCGCTCTCGGCGGTCGATCCGAATGCTGCGTCTGATGCGGAGAACGTCGCCGGTGTAATAGCTACTTTGATTGATGGAATGTCTGTCGCTCTTAACACCACGTTGGTTGGTGCAACATTGTATCTTTGGTTGACAGTAAACTATCGTATTTTGACGACTGGTACGGTTACATTGATAGCCGAGGTTATCGGGCTCGGAGAACGACGTGCATCAGCTTGACGAACTCGATGAAGATAATTGGGGTACCGTTTTTCGCGATGTTATCCTTCTTGCTTTGATTGGGTTTGTGGCCATGGTAATCATCATGCTGCCGCACATAAAGCCGACTGAAGTGGAAACGCAGGACCATAAGGCACCTGGCAATGTCATTGTGGAACTGCACTGGCCGAGCAACAAGCCCTTTGACGTTGACCTTTGGGTTAAAGCACCTCGGGAGGCGCCGATAGGCTTCTGGAATATGGGTGGTGAGACATTCAATCTTTTGCGCGACGACCTTGGTTCAGAAGCTGACGTCACCAATGAGAATTACGAGATCAGTTACAGTCGAGGGATCCCTGCTGGTGAGTATATTGTAAACGTGCATCAATATGGACCGCTGCCGATTGGCACGATCGTCACCGCAACTGTCGTGGTTAGTGTTCGAACACAGCTGGAAGCTGCTCGCCAAATTCTTACAACCAATATTGATTTAGTTCGCCAAGGGCAGGAGGTAACAGCCTTCCGGTTTCGTCTTGACCAAGAGGGCAAGCTTGTGCCTGATAGCGTCAATAAGCTTAGCCGACGTATGGTTACTGAGGAGTAGCGTAATGGATATCTTGTTTTTCATGTTTCTGGCTGCCGGTGCTACTGCTGTTAGCTTGGCTATGTTGGCGATCTGGGCTCCACGCCCAACGCGAGTTCGTGTAATTGCCTGCTTTGCCGCAGTTTTATTTCTGCCCACGGTTTATTTCCAATTCACAGAGTTACTTTCAAAGCCTAAACCAGTTGCCTTTGAATGGTATGAACGCGAGCGTGGAAAGGCTGAAGTGCTTTCGGTGAGCTTGCACGAGGGCAAAGCGATCTACCTTTGGCTTCGACTACCTGGTAGCCGCGAGCCACGCGCGTACGTGGCCCCTTGGAATGTCAAAGCAGCAGAGAAACTTGAGAAGGTTTTGGAAGAAGCTGTTAAACAAGACGGAAAGGTAGAGATGCGAGATCCGTTTTCTAAGCGCAGCTTGCAGGATTGGGGTGACCTGTCGGTAGAGATTATTCCTCCCCCAATACCTCCAATGAAGCTACCGCAAACTCCACCACCGGCGAGGAAAGTGTGAACCGGCAGCGGGTCAATGCAATAGCTGCAAGATCGTTGCATTGATGCTTGCCACTTTGTAGAAGCGGGGCCTATATCCGGCCCCGTATACTAGCAAATCAAATTAAATCTAAGTTTTTTAATGCGCTACGTACTAGTTGTTTTTGCTCCTCTGTGGCAGGTGACGTGGGTCGTCTAGCAACGCCGGCATCTAGGCCTTGGAGTTGTTGTGCGTATTTGCAAAGTGAGGGCATGTTGTCGACGCCGATGGCATCCCAAAGTGGCATTAAGCGCTCGTGCAAATCCAGTGCTGTGTCCCAATCTTTATCAATAACCGCATTCCATAAGCGCACAGATGGACCGGGAGCTGCCGTTAAAATGGCAGCAATTGCACCTGGTGCACCCAAAGTATACGAAGAATACAACATTGCATCGACAGCACTGAAAATTTGATTTTCTGGCTTTGCCTGGCGAACAAGGTTAGCGAACAACTTCATGTCACCAGCACTTTGCTTGACACCGAGAACGCCACTTACCTCGTCCATAATCCTCAACAATAATTCGGGCGATAAATAACACCAAGGAACTACGTTATAGATTAGTATTGGAATATCACATGCTGCATGAATTTCTCTGAAATGCTCGACCATGGCATCGTCGTCTGGCTTGAATAAATAATTGGGGGGCGTGATTTGAAGGGCTGCCACGTCCAAGTATTTAACTGATTTTCCGCGTGCGATCACCTCAGCCGTTGAGTTTGCAATAATACCGGCAACTAAGGGCACACGGTTATTGATGGCTTTTGACGTTTCTCCCATTAGTGTTTTATATTCGTCCCGTTCTAGCGCATGACCCTCCCCGGTACTACCGCCAGCGGCTAAACCATGAACGCCGTTCTCGAGCAGCCAGTCCACTTGTGGCTTAACCAAATCAAAGTTAATTTCACCACTTTCCTTAAATGGAGTTGTGAAGGGGGCAATGATTCCTTTTAATTCACTCAAAATAATCCTCCAATTCTACTATGTGGCCGATTTCATGAATTGTAAGCATTCAGTTGTTATTTTACGAACAACATATAATAAATTTTTTTACAAGTCTGTTTATTTGTCTTAGACGTTGTTTGATGACAGTTTGCTTTGGATAAGTTTATTCTAACTGGGCTATCTTAACTTCCTGCCAAGTTGTACATTTGGAGCGCCCTCAATGAAAAATGCTTTCGCCATTTTGTTATTTACTGAAGCTAGTTGGTAAAAAAGTGGAAGTATTTTAAAATATTTATGATTAAACTTCTGCACTTAAGTCTGAAAAAAAATCTCGACTAAAGAAATAATGTCAATTCATGATAGAACAAATTTATTATTAACCGCTCCGATTTCAACTGTTTTATGGAAACTCGCCACACCCAACGTTGCTGGCGTCGGTATGATGACAGCAGTTGCATTTTTTGATGTGTTGTTTGTTGGTCGTCTCGGCAATCAGGCTTTAGCGAGTTTAGCTTTAGTTTTTCCATTTCAGGCTTTAATGCAGATGATGGCAGGCGGCGCTATCGGAGGTGGTATTACCTCGGCCATTGCCCGCGCAAAAGGAAATAAAAATTCCCGTTCTGCACAAATAATTGCCTTCAATGGGCTGTTAATTGGGGCGTTTGTTTCTCTGATTTATACTGTGATTTTAGGGTTCTTTCCCTACGAAGTTTTCGAGTCATTGAGTGATTCCAAAGAAGTTATAGATGGTGCCATAAGATATGCAGAGATTGGGTTTGGAGGAGCAATATTTACATGGTTTTTCTTTGTTTTGTCCTCAATTATTAGAGGGTTTGGTGATACTTATGCGCCTGCTAAAGCGATTATTATAACTGGAGTTTTTCAGATTATTTTATCCGGACTTTTCACCTCCGGTTTTGGTAATATTCTGGATCTCGGTGTTGCCGGTCCCGCTGCTGCTATGATTACATGTCATGGTCTCGCAGCTCTATTTTTAATACGTAAAATAATTGTGTCTAATTCAATATTGAGCTTTCACAATTGCTTCATAGATTGGAACTCAATCTTTAATATTCTAAGGGTAGGGGGACTAGGGCTTATAAACAGCATTACTATAGCTTTGAACGTGGTCATCATTACTGGCTTTGTTTCTGAATTTGGGGTTGATGCTCTCGCTGGTTACGGGCTAGGCAGTCGCCTCGAGCTAATGCTTGTACCTATAGCATTTGGAATTGGTGCCGCATTGACTGCAGCGGTTGGAACCAATATTGGTGCAGGTCAATATAACAGAGCCAGGCTAATCGCTAAAGCAGGTGCTTTTGTTACTTTTTCTACAACCGGTGTTTTGGGAGTTATCGTTGCTTTCAGCCATGGTTATGGACTGACTTATTTATTGATTCGGGCACCGCAGTTGTTTTTGCCTGGTCCTACTTGATTATTGTGGGACCATTCTATGGGTTTTTTGCCGGTGGTATGAGTTTGTATTTTGCAAGCCAGGGAACGGGCAAAATGTTTTTCCCTGTTTTAGTAAATATTAGCCGCCTCTTGGTAGTATCTATAATTTGTACTTTCGTGATTATATTTCAACTTGGAATTAAAGGGCTTTTCTGTGGAGTAAGCATCGGTTTACTTGTTACTGGTGTAGGGCAGTTTCTGTGTCTCTATTCCTCTCCTTGGAAGAAGTTTATTTGACTTACGGAAGTGGTTTTTTCATGTTTACTCGACTGTATCTCTATACAAACTGATGAAAACACTCTAGGTTGCCGACCAATCCGTTTTAAGTCCTTAATCTCAATTCGAGATGAAGAGCGCTAATTCTATTTTGCGACTGACGATAAGACTCCGGAAGATTTAATATGGCAGAATTTGATAACGTAGTCCCTGCGTTGCGTAAAGCGTTGCAGGAACAAAAATACTTATCACTCACTCCGGTTCAGAAGGCTGTAGTGACATCTAGATTAGATGGTGCTGACGCTCTCGTATCTGCTCAAACGGGTTCCGGAAAAACAGTTGCTTTTGGGCTCGCGATTGCATCTACAATTCTAGGTTTAGATAGACAGCTTGCCCAACCAGAGTTCCCAGTCGCTTTAATTGTTACACCCACACGAGAGCTTGCAATTCAAGTTAAAGCCGAATTCCAGTGGTTGTATAAACTTACAAAAGCACAAATTGCGTCCTGCGTAGGTGGTATGGACATGCGTAATGAACGACGAGTGTTAGAACGCGGAGCACATATTATTGTTGGAACGCCAGGGATACTACGTGATCATATTGAGAGAAATTCGTTGGATGTAAGCCAATTAAAAGCGTTGGTGTTAGATGAGGCCGACGAGATGCTAGATCTTGGTTTTAAAGATGACCTTGAATTCATTTTAAAAAGATCGCCAGACTCTTTTATTTCCCGCCACCTTACCTAAAACAATCAGTAATCTAGCGAAGAACTATCAAAAAAATGCTGTTCGCATAAGTACTCAAAATGAGCGGGAACAACATCATGATATAGAATATCAGGCGATAACGATTGCCCCCAACGATAAAGAAAATGCAATTATTAATATTCTTAGGTTTACTGATGCTAAAACGACGTTAGTTTTTTGCGGTACCCGAGCTATGGTTAATCATATGACAAGCCGATTTGCCAATAGAGGTTTCTCGGTAGTCGCATTATCGGGCGAATTGAGCCAAGAACAGAGAACACACGCCCTCAGCTCTATTCGCAGTGGACGAGCTAGAATATGTATCGCGACTGATGTTGCTGCACGCGGCATTGATATTCACGACCTGCAGCTTGTAATCCATGCAGATCTGCCCAAGAACCAGGAATCGCTGCTTCATCGAAGCGGAAGGACGGGGCGTGCAGGGAAAAAGGAAACTAGCGTTTTAGTCGTTCCTTATCAAAGTCGACGATTTATCGAACGTCTGCTAGAGAGAGCTAATATCGATGCCCAATGGATTCGTCCCCCTTCAGCAGAAGACATTCTAAAAAGAGACCGGGAGCGGATACTAGAAGATCCCGCTTTAATAGATGAGATATCTGATGATGAAAGGGCTTTTGCTAGGGAAATTCTCTCGCATCATTCCCCTATGCAGGTAGCCACAGCTTTTATTCGTCAACACATGGGTAATCAAACAGCGCCGGAAGAATTACTGGATGAAGCACCATCACCAAAATCACAAAAGAGGGATCGAAATTTCAAAAATAGTGTTTGGTATAGCCTCTCTGTAGGAAGCAATGATGACGCTGAACCAAGATGGCTGTTGCCAATGTTATAAAGAGCAGCCCATCTTAACAAGAATGATATAGGAGCTATAAGAGTTCAAGCCGACAAAACTTTTATCGAACTATCCTCAGAATGTGTCGTTAAGTTTGATGAAGCGATAGGCTCTTCTAAAAAACTAGAAAAAACAATCGAAGTAGTCCAGTTAGACGAGCGCCCTGAAATACCTGGTTCGCCAACAGTAAAACGGCCAAAGCTCGAAAAACGAAAACGTTCCTTCATGCAAAGAAAAACTCTGTCAGATTACAAAAACGATACGACTGAGCGTGGCCTCAAGGAAGCAAAGAAAAAGTCTGTTCAAGAGGCAGAAAAACCAAATAAAGGTCTTAAGGATATTAAACCTAAGGGTAACTTGAGAGTTAAAAAAGGCAAGAGCAAAGCTAAAACTAGGGCTTCAAGGGATATCTCGAAAAGTGAACTTGATACAAAGAAATTAGATGACGACTTCGATCAATTTATTAAACAACTAGAAGAAATAGACACAAGACTTCCGACAAAAGGTTTCGGAAAGAAAAATAAAAAAAAGAAACGCACTAGGCGCATACAGGATCATAAGAAATTTCTCTCGTCGACCACTTCAGAAAAAAAACGCTTTGGGTCACAAAAAGAAAGCCGATGCAATCCCAGCAAAAACGAAAATTTTTGGAATAAAAATTAGTTTTACGACAGAAAGCAGTCTGTATGCTTTGAGCCTTCGGAAATTTACCAATCATGGTTAGCATAGTTTGTACGGCCATCAAATTTTGAGGCAACTACTCCTTTGATCAATTGATAAAGAGCCAGTGGCAAGCTTTTGGTGCCGACACTGATCTAGCGCCTTTTTGCAGCGAGGACTAAAAGCGCGTCCTTTAAATAACTTACCCATATCTGGGGGTGACCCGCCCATCAATTGCTGGCATGTCGCTACCAAGTTGCCCACATCAGCAGCAGCCCTGGTAATGCTCGCCAATGGCCCTCTCGATCTGTTGCCACACGGCTCGAAGTGGCTCGGTTGTCGGCAGGCCAGCACGATAGGCCGTGCGCAGAGATGCCTCGGCGGCGTCAAGATCAATGCCGAGTACGTGGCCCTCACGAACAACCTGCCGACCAAACGCCCAAACCTCAATAACATGGGCCGCAGTGGCACGGGCAAAGAAAAGATCTCTGGCGGGCACAGGTAAAAGGGTGTCGCGGTCAAGACCGTCAAGGTCAAGGATTAAGAGGTCGGCGGGCATTCCAACATCGAGCACTCCACCATCTTGCAGGCCAAGGGCGGCACGCCCAGTCCTACAAGCTGCCCGCAAAGCGGCTGCATGCGTTATACCCTGATTGCCAGAATAGCCGGGGCGTCGCCCAAGCAGGTGAAAAAGACGCAATTCTCTAAGGCCGTCATCGTCTTCATCTAGCGCGCAACCATCAAGCCCCATCGCCACCGCTACACCATTAGCTTGCATATCAGCAAGCGGAGCACGACCTGAATATAAGTGTAGATTTGAAGAATTATTTACCGCAATCCGCGAGCCTGAAGCGGCGATCTTAACAAGCTCCGGCCCCTGAGCCCACACACAGTGCGCGAGTGTCAGGCGGGGTGAGAGAAAGCCTATTCCATCCAAAAATGCAACAACACCTTGCGGATAGGTCTGATCGAGCCACTGGCGCTGCGGTTGAGTTTCAAGCAAGTGCATGTGTATACGGCGTCCCGTGCGGGCTGAACAATCTGCAATAGCTTCCAACATTTCATCACTGCACCACTGCACCCCGGTTGGTCCGTATTGTACATCAACATGCGGTTGGTCCACCAAGGCAGAAGCAACCTGATCCACAAGGTCCAATTGCTCTGTTAACGGTGGAAGTGGTTTTAACCAAGTGCTCCGCGCCAAATGTGAAGCCTCTGGAGCCAGCCCCTTCAGCAATACGTCGTGGTCACCGTAGATAAGAGGATTGCGATCTCGCAGAGGTATGGCAAAGCCGATTGAAATGCCAACGTCTGCCGCAGCGCGAGCAATCTCACGTGCCTCATCGGGCAGAGGCATTTGTCCCATAGCACGGGTCAGATGAATCATCACGCTTGTCGCACCGCCCCGAACGGATCGCGCTAAAGAGGCAACCGCCGCGGTATAAGCATCGACCGGGGGCATCACAGCTAGCTGCGGCAACCATTGTTCTAGAGGTTTACCGCCGCAGCCGAACGAGCTGGTCGGTAAGGGCCGCGCATGGTTGTGAGCATCGGCCAAGGATGGCATCGCAAGCCGCGCCGGTCCATCAGGTGTTGCGGCTTTTGCGATTGCTGCGATATGACCATTCTCGATTGTAATCGTTACGGGGCCGGAGTTTTCGTACTCCGGCCCCAAAAGGGCGGCCCCAACGTGAAGGTGAGTCACCATTGTATTTTCACATCATTCTGCCAATTAAAATGAACGCTTGGCCTTGGGGGGCAAAAAGGATGCGTTAAACACGTCCTCGGCTTTAGGGGTCCCAGTCAGATTATACAACTTTTTGATCGTATTGATCGAGCGGGTCAATCGCCCTGTGTCAACTGCACCGATTCCGTTCGCCTTGCTCTCTTTAGAGAAGATCAGATTATTTAACGCAAATTGCAAACGTTTCATCTCCAGTTTGCCATTAGACAGTGGCTCTGTTGCCGTGATGATGTCAATACCTTCCTGCGGGTTCGCTAGCACGTCTGCCATTGCTTTAGCGATAGCATTCACAAGGCCTTGCACCGCTTCAGGCTTGTTTTTTAGTAGTTTAGGTGAAACCATCACACCGTTGGAATATATATCCAGGCCAGAGGCACCATAGGGATACCATGTGAAGTCTTTTTCTGGGTCCATGCCAATGCCAATAATATTCAGATAACTGGTTACATTAAACACCAAACTAGCGGAGACTTGGTCTTGAATTAGCATCTGCTCTTGCAGGTTCTTCTGCACAGAGAGCAGTTTAACCTTGCCTGCGTCAAACCCTGCTGCAGTGGCCAACGCAGGAAACAGTTTCGTCGATGCAGATCCTGGAGGAGCACCTACTGTAAGACCTTCAAGACTCTTCAGATTTTTCACCGGGCCTCCTGTCTTGGTAAGCACCGCAAAGGGTGGTTGATTGTAAATTTGGTAAACCATTACTGGTGCCTCGTCCGGTTTGGTCGCGGCATTTTGAATGATAGCGTTCATATCGCCAAAGCCCGCATCGTAGGCCCCCGACATTATCCGACTAACTGTTGCGGCGGAACCTTCGCCCTGATCAATGGTTACGTCCAGACCTTCGGCGGCAAAATATCCCTTTTGTTTCGCCAGATAGAACCACCCATGGACACCCTGAATCTTCCAATCGAGGGTGAACTTAATTGGAGTACCCTCGGCGAGGGCTGAGCCCGCAAAGCTCATTACAAAAGTAGTTAGTAACAGTAATTTACGCATTGCTATTCTCCTTGCTGTTGTGCGTTTTCAGACGTTATTCTTTCGGGTCGCCCAGCCCGTCATGCGCCCTTCCAGAAGCGCGAATATTGCGTAAAGTGATATTCCCATCACGGCGAGGACTATCAGCCCCGAGAAGACCAGTGGAACGTTGAATTGCGATGAGGCAATCAGCATCATATTCCCCACCCCTTTGTTTGAAGCGACCGTTTCCGCGATAACGGAGCCCACAAAGCTAAGAGTAATTGAGACCTTCAGCGCGGCAAAAAAATAAGGCAACGACCGGGGTAGCCCAACATTCCTAAGAATTTCCAGTTTGCTAGCTTTTAGAGATTTCATTACATCCTCTAGTTCTGGCTCGACGGTCGCGATGCCAGTGGAAACATTTACAACAATCGGGAAGATGCAGATAATCATCGCAGTTAGGATCGCAGGTACCGTGCCTGCGCCGAACCACAAGACAAAGATTGGAACAACGGCCACTTTCGGAATAGACGAAATCCCCACAAGCAGAGGATAGGCCGTGTCATAGCAAAGTTTTGAAGATCCAATCAAAACGCCAAGAGACAAACCGATCAATACCCCAAATAAAAAGCCAACCAGGGTTGTATAAAGCGTTTGCCATGCATGTGGTGCGATGGCGGGGGCGTATTGCAAAAATGCTTCGATGATACGACTTGGTCTAGGCAAAATTAGTTCTGAGATGCCTGCGAAAACGCAGAATATTTCCCAGAAGACAAATACACTGACTATCAGGGTGGCCGAGGCTATTTTTTGTGTGCGTGGGGTCATGCCGCATCCGCCTTTGGTGCTGTTGGCGTGTGCACAATCAACTGCCGTAGGGCTTGCACCGTTTGGATAAAAAGCGGTTCAAAAGTTACATCAATCGCGCGCGGCCTCGCAAAGCTGACGGGCCTGTCATCAATAATACGGCCCGGGCGTGCACTCATTACGCAGACGCGGTTCGCCAGATACGTTGCTTCACGCAAGTCGTGAGTAACAAGCAGCACCGTCGATTTACGATTCATCCATAGATCTTGCATGGTTTGCCAAAGTTCTTCGCGCGTAAATTGATCCAAGGCACCGAAAGGTTCGTCAAGAAGGAGTAGATCGGGATCATGGACCAACGCGCGGCAAAGGTTTGCACGCTGCATCATGCCACCTGAAAGCTGCCACGGACTTTTATCGGCAAAGTCAATCAACCCCACCTGTTCCAGTAGCGCGTCGACCCTATCTTTGAATTCACCTTTCCGCTTGTTGTGGAAATCTGCTTTGAAGGGTGGCACAATCTTCAGAGGTAGCATCACGTTATCGCGTACGCTCATCCATTGCAGTAACGACGCGCTTTGAAAGGCCATGCCTACACGAACAGGTTTGGCACCAAGCTCTCGACCGCCAAAGAAAATATAACCTTCGCTGGGTTTCAGAAGTTCACTCACCAGCTTCAATATCGTGGACTTGCCGCAACCCGATGGGCCAACTAATGCGACAAAATCCCCCTGAGCGATTGATAGGTCAGTTGGGCAAAGTGCTTTTGTCTTGCTATCCCCTGACCCATACGTGACCCCCACACCTTCAAGTTTTACAAAGTCCTCACCGATCATCCTGTCCGCCTTCCCTCAAGAATTTTGGCAAGACTTTGGTCCACGTTTTGGGGATTTGCTGGGGGCATTTTTTGAATGTCGGTCACCTGGCGACCATGTCCAGCCATGCCTTGGACCAATTGGCGATCTCGCTGCACAAACTTTCCTCGTACAATTGTATGCAGCGGTGCGCCAATAGTCTTCTTTCCCTCGAAGGGCGTGATCTTGGCCCGGCTGTGTAAACGGCCGGATGTTATGACTTCTTCGCGCGCCATATCCACGGCAGCTATATCTGCTAAAGCGCCAACGCCAATCCGCCCCTTATCCGGCCACATGCCAAAGGCTCGCGCCGGATTGGCTGAAGATATCCTTACATAATGTTCAAGTGTCATGCGGCCTTCCACTACCTCACTCAACATCAGAGGCATTTGCGTCTCGACACCAGGAAAGCCACAGTCCGCATTCCAGATAATGTCGTTTGTCTTTTCTTCGGGGGTGTGCGGTGCGTGGTCGGTCGCGATCATGTCTACCACACCGCTTTGAAGCGCGTCCCAGATCGCAGCTCTATCCTTGGCCTCACGCACCGGAGGATTAACTCGGATTACGCTGCCCAATCGCTCATAATCTCCCGAGTCAAGGAAAAGATAGCAGGGGCACGTTTCGCCTGTGATCTCAACACCGCGCGCCTTGGCCTCGACTAGAGGACTTAATTCTCCAGCAGAGGAGATATGTAGGACGTGAATGCGCGCTCCAGTCCATTCCGATAGGACTGCAGCCCGGGCAACAGCCTCAATGGCAACGACCTCAGGTCGGGCAGCGATGTGATAGATCGGGGCATTCAAACCGGCTGCCTCCAACTTGGCCTGCCGCCACGCCATGATAGAGGCGGTTTCAGCATGCAGTGATATCCTTAGACCGGAGCCTGCGATAATCTCAAAACCTTCAAGCATTGCCCCGGTCGATGGCGAGGGAAGATCGCCAAATGTATTTCCCATGAAACATTTAAAAGCATTGGCACCCGCGTCAATTAAACTTCGAATTTCGTCAATGTTATCCTCGGCCAGCAGGCCGTAGATCCCGAAATCGACGCAGGCCTTCTTAGCAAGTTCCTGCTTTTGACGGAACTCAGTGACAGAGCGGGTCGGCGGATGGGTATTGGGCATCTCGAACACGGTTGTCACTCCGCCCATTGCCGCGGCCTGCGTGCCAGTCTCCCAATCTTCTTTATGGGTGTAGCCCGGTTCACGGAAGTGGACATGCATGTCGATGGCACCCGGAATCAAGTGCAACCCTGTTACATTGACGACCTCTGCCGCTTTTCCCAAGCTTCCAGATTTTCCGATGGCGCTAACACGACCACTTGTAATAGCAACATCCGCTAAGTCACTGGTCGTTTCATTGACGACGGTGCCGCCAGTTAAAATCAAATCAGTCATAATGCTGCCCATCCTCCGTCTACTGGCAAATCAACCCCGGTGATCTGTCTGGCGCGGTCTGAGGCCAGAAACAGCGTCGCCGCGGCCACATCTTCATCTGTACTGATCCGCCCCAGCGCGTAATCAGATGCATGTTTAGCGGCTGCCGCATCAAAGGAGATGCCATGTTGTTCAGCAACTTGCGGGACAACTTTATCGCGGAACCGGGGGCCATCGACCATGCCCGGCGCTACAAGGTTGACGTTGATATTGTCCGACCCAAGTTCGAGCGCAAAGCTCTTGGTCATGCCTCGCAGTCCCCATTTTGAGCTGGAGTAGGATAAACGCATCGCCCGCCCGCGCATACCGAAGGTGCCTCCTACGTTGACGATCTTGCCGCCACCATTGGCTTTCATGACCGGCGCAACGGCATGTATAAGGTTGAAGGGGCCCAAAACATTCAGGCGTAGAATATCGTCGAACTCCTCTTGGGTGGTCTCTAGACCGGTCTTTCCAAGCGGACCGGTGCCCCCTGCCACATTTATCAAGATGTCAACCCGCCCTCCGAATGAAGCCAAAACGCCTGCAACCGCTTCATCAACGGACTGGCTTGAAGTCACATCACAAAATAAAACCTCTGCCTGCACACCCAACTCTTTCGCCTGCTTGCATACTGGTTCAATAGCCGCCACATCGCGGCCAATTAGGGCGAGGTGGGTGCCCTCACGTGCGAACCCCAATGATATTGCTGCACCCATACCCTTGGCCGGGCCCGTGATCACCGCCACCTTATCGTTTAGTTCCAGGTCCAT
>Ga0160422_10001427_pt1 | contig 14983 bp, 12 predicted proteins | sample Fk160mmetaG_FD_108192 | JGI IMG/M metagenome (GOLD analysis project Ga0160422, IMG submission 108192) | Marine microbial communities from the Central Pacific Ocean - Fk160115 60m metaG | ecosystem: Environmental > Aquatic > Marine > Oceanic > Photic zone | place: The Central Pacific Ocean...
ACTAATGTTCGAGCATCTTTTTTTCGTATGTATCCGCACCGCGAGTGCTCTTCGTCTAGTAATTCATGCCAATTCGCTGCGACCCATGTCGCATCCATATCCGATTCGAAAGAAGATGGGTGCACGGTCATAGCGGAGGTGTTTACCTGGTCTCATTCCGAACCCAGAAGTCAAGCCCTCCTGCGTCTATCCCAATACTGTGGTACGAGAGTCCACGGGAAAGGAAGTCACTGTGCCCCTCTTCTTTCACTCGATTCCTCAAAACTGGCCGGTGTCTATTGGCACCGGCCTTTTTTTTATTTACTCCAAATGGGTGTATTTTTATCAGTAAGTCGTTTACCAAGGTTGATTCAGATGACGGTAGATACAGCTGACATATTTGGTAGTGACCAAGTTGGAATCCACCTTGCTTGTGTAGGTCAGTGTGTCTTTCACCCAGCTGAGTTGACTGTTCCAATTAAAGAAAAAATTGAATCAGTTCTAGGTCTGGAGTCAATTGAACTTTCAATCGGTGGTTCTAACCTAATCGGTGCGTTATTATCGGGCAACTCACATGGTATGGCTGTTGCAGATATTGCAACTGAGGCAGACCTCGATGTCCTCACCTCGTATGGTGACGTAATTGTCATGGAGGGTGGAGTTAACACTGCGGGTAATCTACTTCTCGCCAATGAATCTGGCGTTGTTGCCAGCCCTAGCATTCCTGAAGAAGGCTTAGAAATAATATCAGAAGTGATGAAGGTTGATGTCACCGCTACAACAATTGCGGGACAAGATGTGGTTGGTTCACTCGGGGTTACCAACGATCAGGGTATTTTGTTGCACCCTGATGTCACTCCAGAGGAGGTAATACAAATTGAGCAAGTAATGAAAGTTTCACCGATGGTTGGCACAGCTTGCTTTGGTTCACCGTATGTGGGTGCTGGTATCTGTGCTTCTAATAATGGTGCTCTGGCGGGAAGCGAGACAACCGGACCAGAGATGAATCGTATTGAAGATGCCTTAGGTCTAATTTGAATTGATTGTGAAATGTTCAAAAGCCTAATTGTTCCAAACAGATGTATGGGCGAGATGCTATATCAGGGCAAAGTAAAGCAAGTGTGGTCTACTGATGACCCGGACATTCTAGAATTTAGGTTTACGAATCAAATTTCAGTGTTTGATCAAATTATTCCATCATTAATTCCAAGAAAAGGTGAATCACTAAACCGAACTACCGCACATTGGTTCAAGTTAATTGAGCAAGAAGGAATATGCGGGACTCACCTTGTTGAAGTTAATTCGACGGACCGTTGTTTGGTAAGAAAGGTTGAGGTGATAAAAGAACCAGGCGCAATACCTAGAGATATGGAGTGGGTTTTTGTTCCCCTTGAGTTCATCTGTCGCCACTACCTATCAGGCTCTGCATGGCGCAGATTTCAACGCGGCGAGCTGACACCTGAACAATTAGGAGTCTCTCCGGATTGTGAATACGGCACCAAGTTAAACAAGCCATTTCTCGAAGTAACAACCAAATTTGAGAAGTTTGACAGGAATATTACCACTGAGGAGGCATTAGAGATTTCTAACATAACAGAGGAAGAACTGAGTGCCATCTTTGATGTTGTTCTCAAAGTTGATGCACTTATTGAGAGAGAGGCTGCTAAGAACGGTTTGATTCACGTAGACGGTAAGAAAGAATTTGCATTGGGTCCAAATCGAAAGGTCGTTTTAGTTGATACCTTTGGCACATTAGATGAAGATCGCTGGTGGGATGCAGCGGCATATGAGAATGGTGAATGTATAGAGTTGTCAAAAGAATTCGTTCGCACTCACTATATCGAAACTGGACATCAGGCTGAACTGAAAAAAGCCCGAGATGCTGGCACTGAAGATCCGCCGATTCCAGAACTTCCCCAAAGTGTAATCGATCAAACCGCTGAACTCTATGCTTCAATGTTTGAACGACTTACATCTGAGCAGTTCTAATCACATATGAGCTCTGTGAATAACCCCTGAATCGATTCGCTCTGCGGCTCTCATCATTGCAAGAAGATGTTTAATAGCATCCCGCACCCCACCATCCAACGGTTCGTCAGATGCAACAGACCAGTTTCTTCCTGCTAGTAGTTTACGCATTTCACTTACCTCTTCTAAACTGAGGAATCCAAGAATGTTCATGCCTCCCATACCACCGTCATATCGCGCCAGATTGTAGTCATCAACGTGGTTAAAAGATGACATTTTCTTTAGCAAATCAATCATTCTTCCGAACATTTTTCCTTGGTCATTGACTCTTGAATTTGGTCTGAGAAATTCGATTAAGTAATTGACTAATGAACCATCTCCGTAAGGAAATCTACCAAATCTTTCCCGCTTGAGGCTCTCACCGATGGCCATTGGTTTTCCTTCTTCATCGATATTTATTGCGCACAGGAAAAGCAGCATTGCGTCATCCCAGGTAATGTCGGCAATCGAGAATGGTTCTGTAAGACCCTGCTCTAGTAGGCGTGATTTCAGCGAAGGGCTTGAGTCTAGCAACGATTGCCATGCATCATTTTTCTGTTCATCCGTTAGCCGTAGAACTTCTGACACAGCCATGGCAATATCGCCATCACAAGAGTGTAGTGTATAGAACGCAGTGGTAGTACTACTCGCCTGGTCAAGGTCCATGGTGCGGGCAATATGTCAACTGAATTAATACCTTGCAATCAGTCCTTGAAGAAATCAGCCATTCTGTCAGAGAGAGGTCGCCGATCAACAGGTTTGTCATCAATATCCATCTCATCACGTAATGAGGCCAGCCTTCCTGAGGCAGTTGATTGGTCAGATGTCGCCACCGACTCTTGTTCAACCGTATCTTCTTCCGGAATCTCAATAATTTCAACAGTGTTGTCGTCATCGAACTCGATACTAAAGTCGTCTATTTCCTGTTCCGGAATATCTTCTACATCATCCATCGCATCAACCACTTCCTCAGGTATTGATTCTTGTTTTACAGGCTTCTGTTTACGAGACGAACCGGATGACAGTAATCCTACTAAGTAAGCGATTCCCAAAACAACGAACATTGTAATAATTCCATAGATTAACTGAGATGATTCCAAAATTTCTGTCTTTGGCTTTTTGTAATATGCTTGAGCTGTATTGTCTTCCGGGTTATCATCAATGTCATACGGTGAATTGTAACGTAACTCGGCCCTGATTAAGTCATCATCACTGAATACACCCGGGTCTTCAATTTCATATGTTTCAGCATACAATGCCCCCTGTATATCAACGATAAGTGTTTGAGTCCAACTACTGTCTGGTGAGTCAAAATTGATTGAACATGTAACTCCTGCCAACCTTTCGTATGAGGTTCTGCTGATTGCAACTCGAAGGTCAGAATTAGCAGTAAACTCAGCAATGCCAATATTCCATCCGCTAGCCCGGGCTGTTATTTCTGTGCTCTTGCTAGTTATCTCACGTCCGTATGAATCGATAATCATTAGAGTTAGAGTAAGTTCACCGGCAGAGGGCAGCCAATTACTGGTATTGATGTTTAGTGTCTCGACAGCACCTTGAGGTATGGTGAACTTATTCGTCTCAAGGGCTACATTTTCACCCCTGCTTGTAACCAAAACTACTGTGCCGGCAAAAGTCTCATCTTCCGCTGAACTAAGGCTGCAACTACCGATACTGCCGTCGAGCGGTGTTATGCCTAATTCATTCAGATTGGTTGATAAAAAGTTGCAATTGGCTGAATACTGCGGTAAGTCATAGCCCGCTGAATGGATATAATATTCATGCTCTCCGCCTGTTGATGTTATGGTAATATTTTGTTTTGTAGACGGAATGGTTATCAGTAACTCAGATTCAGTGGCTATGACATTATTAGGCAAAGTAACGGCGTCAGTTGTCACCGTTACCCTTGCTACATCGCCTACGATTCCCGTGATTACTGGCGTTGAGGTATAGGCAAAGTCTGATGATTCGACTTGCAGCACAATGTTTTGTGGGCCAATAATTGGATGGGATATTTCTACTGATATTGAAATCGGATTTCCGTCCCAAGTTGTATCTGGTGTCAAACTGATTGGTAATCCAACAACCTGATTTGGGGCGATAACCATGTTGTCTGGGAAGTTACTAGTCCAACCAGAGGGTAGTCCGTCGATTGATAAGGTCAATATCGCTAGGTCATTACCATTATTCTCGACCCAAGCAGTAGGGAAACTGGGATGTGAGGAATTGACTAACCAATCACCCTTGGAATACAATCCAATATCCGGTGATGTACCAACTCTTACTGGTATCTCTTGAATGGTTTGGCCTGAGCCATCACCATCAGACACTCTTAGTCTTAGCACGCCTACCTCACCAGCAACTGAATACTCTGGTGGATTGACAAATATGGTCACTGTTGAGTCACCAAATGGCTGAACTTCATCCCCATTTTGTGGCACCGTTATATTCCAACCTTCCCCTGCCTTGCTGAACCAAGGTTGCCTTGCTAAGTTGCCTAGGTGTTCAATATTCAGCGTTAAATTTTGACCTTCAGGATCGATTACTAGATTTGTCTCTGATAAATTAAGCCGCCAACCTGAGATTTGTGCAACGCTTATACCCAGTGTGACATTGCTAACATAAAGTTCCTCAGAATATAACTCCAAAATTAATGCAACGTTGGTTCCGCACCATGCATCATCTGGAGCAGTAACAGACAAACTCATACTTACAGTCTGGTTGACATCAATACCCTGCTGTGTTTTGTTTTCTGCGGTCCAAACACTACTATCGCTACCAAAATAACCCATTACAAATATTGGTTTCACAGTGATATCATCAATTGCATTTCCGGTGTTTTTCACAGTGTAATTTACGGTAACAGTTTCACTCGGTAGAATCTCAAATTCCAAATCACCCTCGACCGTCAAATCCCAACTATGGTCAGGTTCTGCCTCAACAAGTAAATCGACTGTAGAAGCTATATTATCTCCGCCAAGTGAGGTCCAGGTGAATCTTAACAGGAACGGCTGTTGCGCTGGAGTGTCCTCTGATAGAACGACATCAACTGTCGCAATCGTACTAGCTAATGGCCCAAGAATCCGCTGCGGATTATATTCGGTAATCGTGACCACAGGTGGACTGGTCATATTCAAGCCTTCAACTACCTCTGTACTCAACAAAAATTCATCCTCGCCGTTACCAGGATTTTCTAATCGCAATAGCACTTGGTTAGTAGTTTCAACCACCATGGAGACTGGGACTCCAGAACTTTCTTGAATGGGCTGTACTATCGTTGATGCGCTTCGATATACCTGCAACACGTGAAGGGTAAAATACAATCCGTGATGTGTATCAGATGCTGAGTCAGTAGTGAAATAGTGTCGTTGAGGTATCGCATTCACTGGCAAGTCAAGATATATATTACCGGTAAAAGCATCACCTTGACCGCCACTAACCTCTATATTGCTTCCATTTAGCGATAAGTCACCATCGACACTCCACACCCAACCAGTGTGAACCATATTTGCTGAAACAGTATTCCAAGATATCTCACCATCATTGGGAATTGAGCCACTGACGGACCATTGTAGACTCATATTTGGTAGCGTTCTTTGGTGGGTGGGTTCAATCGTTACCGCAGCGGCGGTAAGGTTGACATACATCTCTTCACATAATGTGGTATCATCACTGCCTATGCACATTGTCATTGTTGTTGAGGTAACAGAACCATACTGAATACCGCTTGGTGTGTCAAGGTTGACGAATAATTGTTTTTGCTCTCCAGGAGCAAGGTTAAGTGAGAACACCTCAGTTCCTGAAGTATCATGCAATGTGGGCGTCCCACTCCAAGACGGGGCAGTCCAGTCTATCGAGGTTGTAGTTTCAAACGCATTGCCTAGGTTTTCTACCATCATCCATGCGGATGCTGTGTGGCCAGGTCGACCAAAACCATTGGTATTATCCAGTCCACTGGGTCCAACGATTGACAGACCCCTAGTGCGTAGAACTTCGATTGGTAATGTTGTGTCGAAATTGATGGTTGGGTCACTATCTAGAGTAAGTGTTAGCACGATATATGAATTATCATCACCCAAAGCAGACTGTGGAACAGTTGCAATAAAGGCAAAACTCTGGGCTATTCCAGGGATCAAATTTGGATTGCTGTTTTGCGCACCATCAGGAGTTATTGACCACCCAGTTGGAAGGTTTGAATCATCCCAAGATAATGTCCAATCCTCTGTCCTTGAGCCTGTAGCGAGTAGAGATACCGTCACAATCTCTGTGCCACCCGGTGGTATCCGAGGTATCTCACTGGGTATGTCGACTTGAGCCTCATACGGCTCTACTACCATCAATTCTACTGACGCAAAATTATTGTCTTCTCTTGCTTCTGTCAAATTACCATTAACATCCAAAATTAACTCGAAAATATGAATTCCTAATTCAGCCGTTATATCGACACTGAACGTGTATGGACCGCCGTTGCCTGATGGAGCAACCGGTTCAACATCGGTGAATCTCTGCCGCGTTATCTCATTGCCATTTTGTTTGATGACCACATCTAGATCATCTTGGTTATCTAAAGTGCCAACATTGCTGAACTGACCTGTTACTGTTACCGTATCTCCCGGGTCAGGTGCGCTTGGATTGAAACTTATACCTCGTCCGTCTGATAATGGTGAAAAATCAGCGATGTTTTGAGAAATTAGTGTATCACCAATTAGTATGTCCAATGTTCCATCATTATCCATGTCTGCTACAGCAGGTGCAGACCAAACTCTGTTCGGCATACCTAATGGTGAGGACCATCCATCTGAGACTTCCGACGAAGTGCCATCCTCGCCATCAAATGCCCACAATCGCTTACCAAATGGGACAATAAGTTCCGGGTCTGTATCTCCGTTTATGTCCATCCATATTGGGGGGGCTAAGCCGATCTCATCGTTATCGTTACCACTGCCTCGCTGCATGTCCTTGGACCATTCTTTAATTGGTGGGTCTGAAGAGATGTCGTGACAACCGGCCATGCCCTTACGGTTGAATGAAACACTTGATTCTGAATACCATGTTACCCAACATAACCGGTCATGAACACCATCACCAGTGGTATCAATTGGCAAAGGCTGAGAATCGGCGTAGCCATTTGGTGTGCGGAACTCAAATATCTCATCGGTTGAGGTCATTTCCATTGCCACGAATCTGGCACCGTTTCCAGCGGTTCTGCCGTTTGCGTCAGTAGGTATAGTTAGAATCATTTCAGGTGCTGCATCGGAGTCTAATTGGACCACAATGGGTCCAGGTAATCGTAACCGCGGAGCATCTGAGTCAGAATCCGTTCCGCTTATTGCAACGCGTTCCCAATCCAAGGAACCAGTAGCACCATCAATTCGCCAAATCCACATATTTCCAGAATTTGAATCGATTGTGGTTAGGACGATTGCAGTTGTATCATCATCTAGCATACCCCATGATGGATCAGAAGGATGAGTTCCACGGTCAAGAACGACCTCCCAATCAAAATCATTCGGGCTCGTGGGTGATAAGGTTAAGGCTGCAACAGTGGGATTGTCTGAATTCCTGTCCACAACGGCGATGATTAATTCGGCATCTCCGTCTAGGTCTAAGTCTGCTAATAAGGGCTGAGTGACGGCTTTGTGATTGCTCTGCGATGTAGGAAAATGTGGGCTGTTGATACCTATCGAGTAGTCCGCATCGCTGAGGGACCACATTTTTTCATTTTCATGACCGGTTTTTACCCATCCTGATTCAGAACATGACAATTCAGGCGACCATACTTCGACTTCAAGCGAGGAGGATGTGTCGTAAACAAGAATTATTTCGGGTTTTGCATCGCCATCAATGTCGGTTATCATCGGGGTGGAGCGAATTGCCTCGGTTTGCCCTAAATCAACTTCCCAAGCAGTTTTAGCTTCGTCTCCTGTGATGATACTGAGGGTGCTACTTCCCGAATCACTGGTAATTATTACGCCGAATAACTCGCCAAAACCACACCTCTCAATGGCTGCGGGAGTGGTGGTAATGCTAGCAGAAAAGTCTGCTATTACCGACCCATATGCATCAGCACCATCAATGTCATCAGTCGCTACCCAGTTTATGGTTGGCGAGTCTATGATGCCAAATTCAGTGACGCTATCTACACTACCTTCACCGGGTCCACCATTTGGTCCGTGAGAAGGCATAGTTCCATTATGTGTTGGGACCCCGGAATATTGTCCCCAGGGTTGTTGTTGCGAATCCCACGGTGTGGGTGAGGTGAGTGATATGTTGTTATCGTCTAAGTGGTTTCCTTCCTCGAGGTTAACCAGTAGTGAACATAATGGGGTTATTAACAATAATATTACTAGCGATAACGCCTGCTTGGTGCGCCATGGGTCCAAAGCATTCGCAGGGGTCATGGCATCGTGTGTGTCAAAGGGGTTGTTATGACTTATGGCAAGAAGTATGTTCAATGCATCAAATTTAATCCATTTCTCGAATAGCCAATCAACATAAGGGTCCTTCAGTTTCCGTTTCCATTAAATAGGGGTCGTCGGTGGCACAAACGACTACGGTCGATTCTATCCCGAGGTTACACCGGTGAAGGACAGAATAGCATGCTATTCTTCACCGCGTATCTTTGAATCGGCTAAAGGACGTGAAGAGATGTACAAAATTGTCACCAAGGAAGATACTATACGTATCCCAGCCGAATACATGCGCAAAGGACAATCGCTAGACCAACACATCGACAGACTGTCAATGACCGCATTTGAGGGTCGTTTTGATGATGACAATCGATTTGTTCTCGTGACCACAAACCACCAGCCACTTGGAAGAGGTAGAATCATCCACGGTGACGGAGCAATTTATCAGCGAGTCAGGTTTGACGCAGTCCTATTCTGTATGGATGATTACGAAGTAGTTGAAGGTGTAGTATCTGAGGTCAATGAATTTGGTGCTTTCGTACGAATCGGACCAATGGAGGCACTACTCCATAAGTCTCAAATCATGGACGACACTGTTGATGCAAATGTTGGCATGGGCTGGATAGAAGGTAAGCAAACCGGACGAAGACTACAAATTGGCGACTCGATAAGGGCGAGGATTGTCTCATTATCCCCAGATACAAGCGATCCGAGAAGGTCTAAGATTGGTTTGACCAGCAAGCAACCAGGTCTCGGTTGCCACGTCTGGATTGATGAAGATAACAATGAGTGAGGTGAAAAAGTATGCCAAAGAATCCCTTTGCTTGCGCCGAGTGCAGCATGATACTACCAGATCCAGAAAAGAAAAATGATATCCCACAATGCAATAGATGCCCTAGCGCTCAAGTTACTACCGACTGGCAGGGCTATGTCATCATCATGGACCCAGAACGCTCTGAAATCGCCAAGCGACTAAACGTAGATCGACCGGGCAAGTATGCCCTAAAAGTTAACACAAGATGAGGTGAGTTAAATGGAAATTGTAGAAAGAATGGAAAATAAGTTATTGAATCGTGTGGAAATTAGATTTAGTTGGCGACACAGTGGGAAAGCTACCCCCTCGCGCCGAGAAGTGATGGATTTAGTCAAAACATTGGAGCCGAAGTCAAATCCTGAATATATCATCATCAAGGATTGTAATACCAGGTTTGGCCAGCCATTGACAACCGGACTTGCCTACATTTATGGAGACCAAGAATCCATGACTGTGGAGCCAAAATACATTCATCAACGTCATGAAGCACTTCGTGCAGCCAACTCAGCGCCCGTTGCTGAGGAAGCGGCTGCTGAAGCCACTGACGATACCTCAGCAGAAGGTGAATCTGCTGAACAAGGAGGCGATGAGTAATGGGAGATGGACCAAGCACTGCTGCAAAGTGGAATAAATATTCAATTGGCGAAGATGGCAAACTCAAGCGCAAAGCTGAGTTCTGCAAACTATGTGGGCCCGGTGTGTTCATGGCCATACATGCTAACCGCAAATCCTGCGGTCGCTGCGGTTATACCGAAATGATTGAGCAATGATTTCAAGATTTCTTGCTATCTAAAATATTCCAAACGCCATCATTGCACAGGTAAAAACCTGTCTTAGCATCAACAAATACCGCAATTTCTTGCAGTGGTATCCGTTTTTGCTCCTTACTGGATACGAAAATTATTTCGCGCCAGCCGGCAATTTGCCATCCCTGCATTTCCTCGCACCACTCTGCATAGGATATCGGACCAGATAATTTTGCATTAATTTGAATATTGCCATCTTTTTGCAATGCGATAGTTGAGTTATTGTAGAGAATTAGGTAATTGTCACCATGCTTGTAAACGTCATTCAAGTAACCATCGATTGGTAATACTTCTTGGCTGATAATTTCTCCACTATTAACATCGTAGCGGACTACACCGCCTCCCTTAGACCAAATTTCGTATACCTCATCATCGCAAACCGTAGCCACAGTTTCCTCAGCCCGAGGAATTTTTGCTAGTTTCGGCCAAGACGGCTCGGGTGAGCGCCAGTTTTCAACGGAGTTTACGCCTAAGTTGTATACACCTTTTTTCCACAAGACAAAAGAAAACGACTTACTGTTGGCCGAAATAGCAATTGGCTCAGCATCGAGGACATGAGACCAATCATTGCCACTAGGGTGGATTGACTTGTCAATACTGCGCCTAACTCTCAGGTCACCTCGGTTAACTCCTTGACTGAATTCATTACGCAAGTCTATTGCCGCCATTCTAGCGAGCATGAGTTCTTGGTCTAACCAGGTTGCTACCAAACTATCACCAATGATAACTGCACTTCTGATTGGCGTAGGAAATGGCTTGACAGGTTGGCCAGCTAGTTTACCATCGGAATCTATTTTCTGTAATTCACCGTCGACTCCGATCGCAATGTAACCAGAATTATAGCGCAAGATAGACTTGGGAGTGAACGCTAGATTCTCAGGAATACCCCACGCCATGAATAAACCAAATAAGCATGGTTTGTCAAATCTCGTATGGAAAGGAATCAAAAATAGCATCATCCACAGCATATTATGAGCCACCAGCAGGTATCGTTGATTGCGATTAACGCGGGGGATATAGCATCGTTAAATCAGGGTGAATATTTGTTGGAAAAGTTTTCCTGGAAATCAATTGGTCTGGTTGAAGGAAAACCTGCCTACCAGCTGAACGACGTAAGAATGTGGATTTTTGTTGACGGGATTTTGTTTGAGGATAGCATCGATAAACGATGGTTTAATCACACAACTGAAATCGTCAGAGAGGTTATTTTCCCGTCACGCCATGCGGCAGCCAGTGGTAAGCCATCACTAACTTTGCATCCAATTGGCGTTCCTCAACTTGCAATGGATGAACTGCCAAAATTTGGCGGCAAAGCAGGTTTTGCTCCGCCCCCATCGACCAGGCTAGCATCATGGTGGAAAATGTTACACAGCCATTCTAAAGACCCTACTGTAGCAGAAAAATTTGAGCTCACGCTTGAGGTTACCCATCATGGACCTTGGTTAGATGTCCCCGCCATGTTCATTGAGATTGGCTCGACAGAAAGAGATTGGCCGAACAGGGATGCAGCAAAACTGCTTGGTGAAATCATTGCTCAAGGTATGGCATTAAATGGCGGCAGCAATATTGGTTTGTGGGATTCTGTAAGTAATGCGGGTGAGTTAGTCCTGGTAACATTGGGTGGCGGTCATTATGCTCCCAGAGCGAACAAATTGGCCTTGCTGGACGGTGTGTGGTTAGGTCACATGTTGGCGACATATGCCTTACCCTTTGTCAAACCAGAAAACGATACCGAGCTTCCGGGTGGAACATGGCAACAGGCAATAGATTCTGCGATATCAGCGACAAAACAAGCATTTCCCAATGGTAAGGTTATCTGTTCAATGGATAAAAAAGCCTTTAGAGGATGGCAACGTCAAGCGATTAGAGATTATCTTTCACAACATAAAATTCCGTTACTTACGACCAAACAAATCCTCGAAGCATTGGGCAAATAATCACAACCCTCATCAATCTCCTGAGTGAGGAATAATTGAGGGTAGCAATGGCGGGTTGGTTCTCTAGACTCATCGTGGCGATGACAATTCGCATGCCGAAGTGGTTTGTCGGTTGGGTTTCTCGCCGTTATGTAGCAGGGAATACTATTCCAGAGGCAATCAAGGTGATGCAAAGATTGAGTAAGGAAAATGCTTGTTTTACTGTTGATGTTTTGGGTGAAGAGATTTCAACAATGGATGAAGCGCAGTATTTTTTTGATGAATATACTCGATTGATAGAAGCGATAATTAAACATGATATTGATTCTCATTTGAGTATTAAGCCAACCGCTTTTGGTCTGTTAATCGATCGAGAAAAAGGCTATAACAACATCAAAAATTTAGTCAAGTTGGCTGCTAAACATGGGATGTTCGTACGCCTAGATATGGAAGACCATCGTGTGACTCAAGCAACTATAGATGTTGTTGTAGACCTTCACAGTGAGGGACTTAACAACGTTGGAACAGTATACCAAGGCAGACTTTTTCGCGCTTTAGATGATATCGATTATCTCGAACAAAAGTTGGGCGCAGCAGCCGACTACAGGATTTGCAAAGGGATTTATCTAGAGCCTGAAGATATTGCTCATACTGGTTACGATGAAATTGTAACAGCGACAAACGCGTGCATCGACAAGATGTTGGCTGCTGGGGCGTATTGTGCAGTAGCGTCCCATGACAAGCCAGTTATAGATCACATGCTTTCTGCACTTGAATCATATGATATGGGGCCGGGCAGAGCAGATCCAAGAAATAATGCTGGTAGCGCCAGAGGTGGCAAAGGTCCAGGGTATGAATTCCAAATGCTCCTAGGCGTGCGTGGGCCACTAAGACGTAAACTTGCTGCGGCTGGTCACAAGACAAGGGTTTACGTCCCATACGGCGAAAAATGGTATGAGTATAGCATTAGAAGACTACAGGAAAATCCAACCGTGGGCGCCCAAGTGGCCAAAGCTTTCCTAATGCCGTGGACCAATCGGCCCTGATTACTTTCTCGGTCGTTTCTTCTTGCGTTTGTTGCTGGGAGTAACCCTCTTCTTAGTGACTTCTTTTGGAACCTCTGGATTGGGGTTATAACCGAGTCTGCCTTCCTTCCAAGCCTGACGTCGCTCACGTGGGGTTCTTGGTTCAAAGTGTTCCATATTTGGTGGTTCGTGTAGGTATATTCGCTTGATATCTTGCGCCTCCACGGTGCCTCTGAGGGTCCTACCGGCACCTGTGTGTATCGCTCTAATACGCCAAACCTCGCCTTGATAATCGATTTTTGTATCAGCAGTAAATTTCGTTCCATAATCAACGAGCATTGATGAGGAGTCGGAGTATTCACCACGTGTTGTAGTTATTTTTACCCGCACCATGTCGGTTCTTAATGCAGAAATAACTGCAGCATCAGTTGACTGCAGAGTTGTTTGCTTATGTCCACTGTTGTCGATTATTTGATTGATTGACCAAAGCATTTCATCATCTTCAAAAACATCTCCAATGTTAAATTCCTCATCATCATCTACTTCAATTTCAGTTCTCCTTGAATGTGGGCCATCGGTAAGGATGAAGGGAACGGTTATCGATTTAGGTTCCCTAATATGCAGGTTAGCGATTGATGCACATGTAATACATTTGAGCAGTAGATCTCTTCCAGTTCCAACACTACGTTCTTTGAGAATTTCATGCTCAGCATACTCATTACATTCATTGCAAAATGTAACATTCTCGACAACCTCATCGAAGTCCTCGGTACCGTCCGTGGTAGTCATGGTATCAGCCGTCCCATAGCCTATCAGGTTTCAAGTAATCGGAAGAATTAATCATACGAGAGTTCATCAATCGCTGATAAGTGGGGTATTCATGAGCGATACTGAAGATGTTTCAATAAATCGTTCTGATTTGCTTGGCCACCTATTTGGGAAACCGGCTGACCTACCGCGTGACGAGCCTGAGATTGCGGCGAACATCAATGAACAGTTGCAACATATGGGATTAGTAACTTGGCCGATATCAGTTATTCGAAGAGTTCGTGACGGCATTTTTCGAATTTCACCAAGGAATGTGCTAGAGGTCGGTGGAGGCATAGGTCATAGAAGTGCGTGGCTACTAGATTTATTTGAAACACAGGGCAAACCATACAGGTATGATATCGTGGAGCAAGGTAACAAATTTGCTATCATCATAAAACGACTAATTGATAGATATGAAGCATCTAATTGGACCAATATTAAAGTCGGAGAATTACCAACTTTAGCGGCCGAAACTATGGCATGGAAAGCAGCAACAATCACTGGATTGGATTCTGGTGACGCACCGCTAATCACCAACTATGACATCATTATCATCGATGAAAAACCAGAAACTATGGCGAAGGCAATTGAAAGTAGTTTGCCGTTACTCAGCCCAGATGGTGTTCTGGTCACAACCGAACCGATGGTTCCTTCCGGTGATGTCAAGGAGGGCGACGATGAAAAGATGGCATTAGTTGATGGGTTTAATGATTGGATTAATCTGATCAAATCATCGCACCAAAATTACTTCATCGCTTTTATCCCAGTATTTGAGGGAACAATTGTAACCTTCCTAAAAAAGTAATTACTCAAACATTGCGAGCAGATTTTCTAATTGTAGCATTCCATACCCGTAGTCATCATCGTGTCCATCTTGACTAGGTTCAGGTTTGGCTGTATCCATGAGTGCTTGTTTAATTTGAATAACAGTGTCTGATGTTCCTGATGAATTATTTGCGGCTAAGCTCGGGTTAGCTTCTAGCAATATGGCGATGGCTCCAGTAACAAATACAGTTGCAGCGCTGGTCCCATCAACTATTGACCAAGTCCCTTCATTGTTGATTACTGGGACACCTTGTGCTGGTGCAACAATCTCTGGCTTTTTATGTGGGTCTTGTCGCGGTAAAATGATTGGGAATAGGTTGCCGTTGTTATCACCGGTGGATGAACCGCTCCAATGGCTACCGTCTTCCGTCACACCGCCCACTGAAATTAC
>Ga0160422_10001428_pt1 | contig 14951 bp, 21 predicted proteins | sample Fk160mmetaG_FD_108192 | JGI IMG/M metagenome (GOLD analysis project Ga0160422, IMG submission 108192) | Marine microbial communities from the Central Pacific Ocean - Fk160115 60m metaG | ecosystem: Environmental > Aquatic > Marine > Oceanic > Photic zone | place: The Central Pacific Ocean...
GAGATTCCCAATGTTGTCATATTGGCCAGCAATGAAGAAATGGTGGCACACATGAGGATAGCAAACTGGAAGGCTCCCATATACAACATATCGGGTTTGAGTTTTGGAAAAGCAGAAGTACAATCAAGGGTAGAACAAAAGCCATTTATGGAGAGAAAGAACAGAGTTGTGTTTGGTGCAAGATGGGACCAAGAGAAACAACCACAGTTCTTTATGGACATGATTACAAAATTCAAGGAGAAACATCCAGAAACAGAATTTGCGATCTGCCAAGGTGGGCCATTGAGATCCAACAACAAATACTATGTTGACGAAGCAAAACATCTTGAGAAAAAAGGATTGCTAACGATCCATGAAAATCTAAAGAAAAATGATTACTACAACATACTTGCTGATTCAAGAGTGTTGTTCAACTGTGCTTTACAGGATTGGACATCGAACACTGTGTCTGAAGCAGATGCGTTAGGTTGTAATGTGCTGTTTCCGGCATACAGATCTTTTCCGGAAGTGTTCGCAAATGACCACACAAGATTGTACGTGCCATGGTCACATGAGGACGCAATGGCAAAACTAGAATTACTCTTAAGCAAACCATCCCCTAGTATGGGTCAAATATCCGATTGGACAAATGGCACGATCGACAGGATGTTGGACATCATGACAGGCAAGGGCGAACAATGGAGAAGAGATGGATCCCACTACAGGACACCAGTTTCCGAAAACAAATATTAATCCTATCGGCAAAGCAGTGTTGGTCACTGGCGGCGCAGGATATGTGGGTTCACACACTTGCAAGTTCCTTTCCAAAAACGGATTCACACCTGTTGTTATAGATAGAGATCTCAGAACAAAATTTAAACCCGTGGAGTTTGGTCCAAGTTATGATATCAACCTGCCACAGGAGATTGAAAGACTAGATGAAATAATCAAGAGGTACAACATAACAAGTTGCATTCATTTTGCAGGAAGTGCCTCTGTTTCCGAATCTGTTACAAACCCATCGGAGTATTACAAGAACAACGTGATTGCCACTGTCGTGCTATTAGACAAATTGATCGAGTGTGGTGTCAAAACATTCGTTTACAGTTCAAGTGCGGCAACATATGGTGATCCAGGAATGAACCTGTGCAAAGAGTCAGATTGGTGTAAACCTATAAGTGCCTATGGTGCCAGCAAACTCATGATGGAAATGATATGTAAGGACTATTTGAGGGCATATGGTCTGTCCAGCATTGGTCTAAGATATTTCAATGCCGCAGGTGCAGACCCTGAAGCAGAAGTGGGAGAACTACGTGACCAAGAAACACACATAATACCACTTGCAATAGGAGCCGCAAAACAAGGAAAAACTTTCAAAATGTTTGGTGACAAATATCAAACACCAGATGGATCATGTGTAAGAGATTATGTTCACGTGATGGACCTAGCAGACGCACACGTAAAGGCTTTGAATTATGCCAATGACAATCCGGTAGCAGAGGTGTTTAATCTTGGATCTGGAGCACCTGCGTCTAACAAGGAATTGCTTGATGCTGTTCAGAAACATGCAGGCGCTATGAACATAGAAATACACGAAAATAGACCGGGTGACCCTGCTTATTTGGTTGCAGACATATCAAAGGTAAAAACTATTTTAGGGTGGGAACCAACACAGAGTTCTATTGACAACGTGGTGGCAACTGCTGTAAAATGGTATAACAAGATCCACAAGAAGGAGATACAATGACAGACTCAGATGAAAAACAAAGAGCACTAGACGCCTCGATGGAAAACGAAGGTCGAGAAAGCCAAACCGGTTATGGACCAATGGTTCAGATATCGTTGAAAGAATATGACAGGTTAAAAGAAAGATCTAAATATATCACAGACAAAGATATGATTAGTTACATTGACAAGATAGAATTTTTTGTTAAAGAACTAAGAAAACATATTGTAAGAATAGACATAGAATAATGGATGATACATTAAAAGACAGTTGGCAACCAAAAGGTCCTGTAAGTAAAAAGATTAAAGAGAGAATCCAGAAGGCTGGAAAACGTTTCCATGCCAACGACAACATCGCCGATTACATTGAGGACGGTGAGATGGATCAATTGCAGGCAGAAGTGCAGGAGAAACTGCAAGGGGTTCTTGAAAGTCTTGTAATTGACACTGAAAACGATCACAACACGCAAGAAACAGCGAAACGTGTCGCAAAGATGTACATCAGAGAAACTTTTGGCGGAAGGTTCAAACCAATGCCAAGAGTAACAAGTTTTCCAAACATGGGTTACAAAAGTATGTACACTTCCGGTCCGATATCGATTAGATCAACGTGTGCTCACCATTTACAGAACATAGTTGGAAATGCATGGGTTGGTATCATTCCAAACGGCGAAGTGATCGGACTGAGTAAATTCAACAGGATAGTACATCATATAGTAGAGAGACCACAGATACAGGAAGAGATGACAACACAGATCGCAGATGAATTAAAGAAATATGCAAAAACTGAACACATAGCGGTTGTTGTTAAGGCAGAACACCACTGCATGACGCACAGGGGTGTAAGGGAACACGAATCAGACATGACAACTGCAATCATGCTTGGTGCATTTAAAGAAGATCCAGCAACACGAGATGAATTTTATAAAATTTGCATGAGTATGAAGGGACATGGCTAAAACAAACAAGCATAAAAAAATAGAACAGGCAATGGTGCAATCTGATCAATTAGAAATGGGATTCAGTGAAGGTGTAACATATAGTGGAAGTTTTGAATTGGAGAATGGAATGAGTGATATGACATATTCATTTGGAGAACTTGGTGACATAAATTTATCATTATCAGAAGACGAAATGAAAGAAAAATATCCGGCACTTAAACAGGCATGGGAGCATTATCAGAGTGTGCTAGAAGTTTGTAAAACAAAGGAACAGGAAGATGAGAATTAATTACGACGCAAAATTAAATTTCGAAGATGTTTTACTTCAACCAAAACGTTCTACATTATCATCACGTAAAGACGTAGACATGACTCGTAACTTTACATTTAGGAACTCTGGCAAACAGATGAACTTTTTACCTATCTTTGCAAGTAACATGGATGGAGTTGGTACATTCTCTATGGCAAAAGTTTTACAGGAATACAAGATGATGACTGTAATAACAAAAACAACAAAAATAGAAGAATGGCGTAAAGCAGTAGGCAATGGCGTAAGATTACAAAGTGTATCAGTTTGCACAGGTACAAATGTCATGTGGGATAAGGAAGCACAGGATTGGGCAACGATGCAGGAAGTATTACGAAGTTTCCCTGACATAAAAATGATAACCGTTGACGTTGCAAACGCATATCACCAGAACATGGTAGACTTTATTAAAAAGGTGCGTGATGAATATCCAACAAAGATTATTATCGCTGGAAACGTTGTGACACCTGAAATGACAGAAGAACTTATTATAAATGGTGCTGATGTAGTAAAGATTGGCATTGGACCTGGTTCGGTGTGTACTACGAGAACAATGACAGGTGTTGGTGTTCCGCAATTTTCAGCAATACTAGATTGTGCAGATGCGGCCAATGGTGTCGACGGACACATCATGGCAGATGGTGGTTGTGTATATCCAGGGGACATAGCAAAAGCATTTGGCGGTGGAGCACACATGGTCATGATAGGCGGAATGTTGGCAGGACATGATGAATCAGAACAACAAGTGGTTGATGGCAAAGTAGAATTTTATGGTATGAGTTCAGACCGTGCAAGAGAGAAACACGGCAGAAGAAAAGACGGATACAGAGGCAATGAAGGCAGATTGATAAGTTTACCTTACAGAGGTCCTGTGCAAAACACAGTCGAAGATATACTAGGAGGAGTAAGAAGTGCTTGTACTTACATTGGTGCAAGACGCCTTAAAGATATGCCTAAATGTGCAAGTTTTGTAACAACAAACAATGTAATTAACAGGGTCTATGAGAAATACACAAAATAGTATCAAAAAGAATTATTTCACTACTGGGCAAATGCGTAACGCACTTATACAGATAGAAGATAAAATGGTGCACTCCAATTGGATGCCTAACATCATACTTGGCATCAACAGAGGTGGATGTATACCTGGTGTGTATCTATCACATAGGCTTAACACCGCACATGAAGTTTTGGATATTAGATTGAGAGACCATACAACCAAACCAAATCTTACTGTGCTTGAAAAGGCATTCGCATTCCAAAAGAAAATATTAATCATTGATGATATAAATGACTCCGGAGCAACATTCCAATATATTTTAGAAAACTTTGGTAAACACGAAGATAGGATTAGATTTGCCGCACTTATACACAACAAACCGTCAAAGGTCCAAGTTGATTACCACGGTTACGAGATCAACAAGGAAGAAGTGCCCAGTTGGATAGTATTCCCATGGGAAGAATGGGACAAGTAAAACTAAAGGTTGTGTTGACACCATACTAAGAACCTAGTAAAATTAACATACATTAATAAAAACCTATAGGAGGATTTAATGTTAGACAAACTATTTGGTTTAACAAAAGCCAAGACATCAGTGAAAACTGAGATCATGGCTGGAGTTGCCACTTTCCTAACAATGGCTTACATCACAGTGGTCAATCCAGCGATACTTTCTACGGAAGGTTCTGGAATGGACTTCGGTGCTGTCTTTACAGCAACGATCATTGCCGCAGTGGTAGGAACATTGATTATGGGGTTATGGGCCAACTGGCCTGTGGCACTTGCACCAGGTATGGGACTTAATGCGTTCTTTACGTTTGGTGTAATATTTGGAATGGGATATACTTTCCAACAGGCACTTGCCGCTGTATTTGTAGCGGGTATAGTGTTTATTGGATTATCAGTAACACCTGCTAGGAAGTATATCATCAATTCAATTCCGAGAAGTATGAAACTAGGCGTTGGGGCCGGCATAGGATTATTCCTTGCCATCATAGGCTTCAAGAACGCAGGGATCGTAGTTGATCATCCTGCCACTCTAGTTGGACTTGGAGACATCTCAAGTTGGCCTGTTTTATTGGCAGGTCTAGGTTTTGCTGTGATGGCAATACTTGACAAGAGAAAGATTCCAGGTGCAATCATAATCGGAATATTAGCAGTCAGCATCATTGCTTGGGTATTTGGAGTATCCGATCTAAATGGTGTTGCGGGTGCGATACCTAGTCCGGCCCATGCTTTCAGTCTAGACTTTAGTCTGATAGCGACAGCAGGATTTATTGGTACTGCGTTTGCATTCTTGTTTGTGGACTTCATGGACACAGCAGGTACTTTGACTTCGGTTGCGAACCTTACAGGTAAGGTGAACAAAGATGGAGAAGTCGAAGGTATCGACAAGGCGTTGCTATCAGATTCTGTTGCAACATCTGTTGGTGCACTAGCAGGAACATCAAACACCACTTCATACATTGAGAGTGGTGCTGGTATCAAAGAAGGCGGAAAGACTGGATTAACGGCAGTGACAGTGGCAGTGCTATTTTTGGCCTGTCTATTCTTTGCTCCGTTGGCTCAGAGCATTCCGGCTTTCGCAACTGCTCCGGCATTGATATTCATCGCGACATATTTCTTGAGGAACCTCAAGGACATCGATTGGGATGATGTGAGTGAATACGCACCAGCCGTTTTGGCGGCTGTTATCATGCCACTAACATTCAGTATCGCTTATGGTATAGCACTGGGCTTCATAGCCTACGTGGTTATCAAAGCGGCTAGTGGTAGACGTGCAGAACTCAACGGCGGCAGTCTGGCGATTGCGGCAGTTAGTCTGCTTTACTTTGTGGCGGTGTAATGAAAAATAAACTATTCACAGCCGCAGGTATTTTTGCGATAGCAATGGCGATAGTGGCTGTGGTAACATTTACTGTTACATCACTATAGAATCATTGGGGGATTTTATTCCCCCATTGACAAATCTGATAATTACATTTATAATATATAGAACATCATGGGAAACAAAGCAGGTAAAATTTGGGGACAAACAGAACTAATCGAGGCAAACGGTTCTTGCGAATTCCACAGAATAGATTTTGTAAAAGGTGGCACGTGTTCGAAGCACAAACACGAATACAAATGGAATGGTTTCTACGTGATGTCAGGCGAGATGAAAATCCGTGTATGGCAGAAGGACTATGAGTTAATAGACGAAACCATACTTAAAGCCGGTGACTACACAGCCGTGAAACCAGGACTATATCACTCATTTGAGGGATTGGAAGATGGTGTTGCGTTTGAATTGTACTGGGCGGAATTCAGACACAACGATATACAACGAGAAAGTGTTGGTCATTTGAAAACAGGTAACGTAGTTAGACTGGACAAGAAAAATGACAGAACACGGAAATAAGATACCAATCAAAGGTTACAGCACATTCCAACCATTGAAACACTGCATTGTTGGACGAGGAGCCGATCCAGATAGTGTAGCGGGTCCACTAAAACAGATAATGCTAAACACGGCAGAGGACTTGAACAATCTGGTCAGCACACTCGAGCAAATGGATGTGGTCTGTTACAGGCCCACTATCGAAAGCAAACAGGACAGGCCACCAATATCACCAAGAGATTATTTCGCTGTCATGGGAGAAAAACTTTTTGTTGGCAAAGCGATAGCCGGATACAAGGAAATTCTTAAATCAATAGATCGCAACGCAATAAAATGGTACCTGAACAATGATATATCAAGTGGTAACATAGTACGTTGTGGCAATCATGTACACTGGGATATCAGCAAAAACGTACATGCTGATATCGAAAAGGAGATACTGAATTGGTTGAAAGACAACAACTACGAGGTATCTATCACAAGGCACGGATGGCACATGGACGGGGTTTATAGTATTCTTAAACCTGGGCTCATAGTGGCAAGTCGTGATCTACCTGAACTTGAAAGCATATACCCAAGATGGAAAATATTCTATCCAGAAAAACAAAAAGAAGACAGACCAGTAAAACATGAATGGGGTGGTAACTACTCAGAAAGTCATTATGACGTAAATATTTTATCTGTGAATGAAGAGAATTGCATATTAGCAAACGAAAACAAAGAACTATTTCGTTTTCTTGAAAAAAATAAAATTAATCCAATCTTGTGTAAATTCAGGGACAAGCAATTTTGGGATAATGGTATCCACTGTGTTACACAGGATCTTTATAGAGAAGGAATCATGGAGGACTATTTTGAATAACAAAATACCAATTAAAGGATATGCAACTTTTGATCCATTGAAGCATTGTATGATTGGATCTGGTTTCAAGATAGAATGGTTTCACGATCTTCCTATATACAAGAATGATAAAATAATGGATCCTTTGAAACGTATAGCGGAAGAGACCGAAGAAGACTATCAAACACTAGAAAAGATACTAAAAGACGCTGGTGTACAAACTTATCGAGCAAAATTAGATATCAATAAAGCAGGCTCTTTGAAGAATATTTTCAGACCTCCTACGTGTCCTAGAGATCACTTTGCAGTAATAGGTGAAAGTTTCTATGCAGTATCAGGAGGCTCTGCCGGATATGCAGATATTTTAAAAAAAATAGATAGAAAAAATTTAGAAATTGTCCACGCCGAGGGCGTGGTTGCAACCTGCAACATATGTAGAGTAGGTAAGGACCTTTACTGGGATTATGTATCGGGAGGAACCCCGCCGGAAATGATTGAACGTATGAAAACGAAATGGCAAAATGAAGGATTCAGAGTGCATATATCAAACAGAGGTTATCATACTGATGGAGTATTTTGTGTTGTCAAACCTGGTTGCATAGTTTCATTATATGACATACAAAACTATGAAAAAAAATTTCCTGGTTGGGACGTATTGTATCTGCCAGATCAAAGTTGGGCCGCAGTCAGCCCTTTCATAAAAATGAAGGACAAGGTAGGTGGTAAATGGTGGTTAAAAGGAGAAGAACACAACGATCAATTAATAGAATTTGTTAATACTTGGTTAAATGACTGGGTTGGTTATGTTGAGGAAACAGTATTTGATGTCAATATGCTATCAGTTGACCAAAACACAATTATATGTAACAATTACAACAAGGATGTATTTGAACATTTTAAAAAACATAAAGTTGAGCCTATAGTGTTTAACTTTAGACATAGATTTTTTTGGGACGGTGGAGTACACTGCATAACACAGGACTTATACAGAGAAGGCACACAGGAGGATTATTTTGGCTGACATATATCACATATTCGCAGACCATAATGCAGATGTAAACGCAATGGAGTTTACAACAAAGATGCGTAAATTTTTGGACCAAATGGTCGCAATGAAAAGAATGAACTCATACAGACTTACAAGGGCAAAATTAGGATTCAGATCAATGAACCTACCGGAGTTCCACATAATGATGGAGTTCGACAATATGCAACAACTGGATGATGCAATGACTTCTGTTATACGGAACGAAAAGAACATAGAGGAGTCGCACGTTGGATTTAATCAACTAGTTGATGTAGAAACAATACAGCATTTCCTATACAGAGATTATCCAGATGATATAAAAATTGAAAAACCAAAGGTGTCAGAAAACAAACCAATAGATCCAGAGTTGGAGAAACGTATGAAAGGCAGTTGGACAGTCGAAGAAATTGTTGAATCAATGAAAAAGAGTTATCCAGAGATATGGAACAAGTAGAAAAAAAATATTACTATTCAGAAATATTTCACAGCATTCAGGGTGAAGGAGAATACACAGGCGTTCCAACAGCATGGATAAGATTCTTTCTATGTAATTTGCAGTGTAATGGATTCGGACAGAAAGACCCAACCAATCCGGACACATACGAACTACCATTTGAGAACTTTGATGTTTCTAGCATCAAGAGAGTTGAGGACTTACCTGTATGGGACAAAGGTTGCGATTCCAGTTACACATGGGCCAAGAAGTTCAAAGGATTAATGGGACAGGAAACTCCATCTGTACTTGCAGATAAAATTGTAGATGTTATCAAAACAGATTCAAACCCAGATGGTCTGTTCTTACATCCTGGATCAAAGCAACACCAACACCTATGTTTCACAGGAGGAGAGCCATTAATGATCACAGGACAGGCCGCCAGCATGGGAATATACAAGGCACTAAAGGAAAAAAACAACTTGCCAAAATCCATGACATTCGAAACAAATGGCACACAAAAATTAAAAGAGCCATTCAAGCAATGGATCAAAGATATACCTGAAGAGATATTTTTTAGTGTGAGTCCTAAACTATTCACAGTGTCAGGTGAGAAAACAGAAAAAGCAATCAAGCCTGAAAACGTTGCAGAATATCAAGAATGTTCCAGCAGAGGACAATTGAAATTTGTTGTTGGATCAGCAGACAGAGAATGGAACGAAATGGAGAACACGGTTCAAAAATTCAGAGATGCTGGTGTAAACTGGCCTGTATGGATAATGCCAACTGGTGCGAGAGAAGAAGAGCAGACCGAAACTGCTGGTAAAGTGGCGGAGAAGGCATTCAAGAAAGGATACAATGTGGCGGCAAGAGTTCATGTGTATCTATTTGGTAATGCTATTGGAACATAATAGTAGACGTAAAGATAAAAATAAGGTATAATAATATTATGAAGGTAAAGAAAACAACAAAAAGCACTTTGAAGAAAAAGACAACCAAGAAGTCAACAAAGAAAAGCGAAGAGCCAATGGTGAAGGTCTTGAACCTAAACGTGAATCCTGACAATCCAAGGAACGGTTTCTTTGAATTGGACTGGAATGACGAATTTGTAAATATGCTACAACAGAGTGGCTATCAGGGTCAAACTGAAGAAGAGATTGTCGACAGATGGTTCCAGACACTTTGTAGGACTATCGGAAACGAACAGGGCATCGATGTCACTGGATCTGGATATGTACAGATCAACAGGAGAGACGATGGAAAAACCGAAGTTTCATAAGCCACACATTTATATCTTTAACAGTTCAGGATGTCATGGACATTACCTGACTTATCTCATTGACAGGCTGAGTAAAGTAACACCAAAAATAGAACAACTCCCATTCAATAATCTTGGCAATTCTCACAATAAGATAGATTACTCAGGTTTCTCAAAATTCGTCGATTGGGAAGATCATGAACAAAATAAAAATTTAAAAGATGCTAACATTGTTAAAATAATATGGTCCAACGACATTGTGTATTATGAACGTGTGTCTTTGAACAGGGCCTCCGATGCCAACAGAGACATCAACAACTTACACAAAGATATATCTTTTCTTAAAAGTTACAACAAAGAATTCTATGATAAGATACATGACTTGTATGCAATCAAAGATGACAATGTGCCAAAATGGCTTTTGCGTGATGCTTTCAAGATGGGATTCCTTGACTGGAACAATCAAGGCAGTGTCAGACAATTAAAACAAGATATAAAATGGATTGAAGACAATATGGCAAAACACAACAGGATACACTACACACAGGTTGATGTGTTCTTTTCCGCAGAAAATTTAAAAAGAGAGTTACAGGATTTAGATAGAGAATTTGATTTAGAATTAAATTTTGATAAGTTTGAATCTGTATACAAAGAATTTTTGGCCAGGAATAAAATATTACAATCAAACAATAACACCAAAATCGTCTTAGATGCTGTGAAACAAAAGAAAGATATACCTATACCTCCACTAGACATCATACAAGAGGCATATGTGTACGCTCAATTGGAGAAGACACACGACTTCGTTGTCATGCCCATGACTGAAGAATTCTTTATCACAACAAAAGAAATTATAAATTACATTGATTTGTATCCAGAACACTACAAAGCGATGAATCCAAATTTACCAAAATTCAACAACATAGACAACCCATTCTTTTTACATAGACAGAATACAAAATGAGTGCTATAATATAGAAATGACACATATACTTGTAGATACCGCCAATACATTTTTCCGTGCGAGACACGTAATCAGAGGTGACACCAGCGAAAAAGTTGGTATGGCTATACACATAATGATGAATTCAATCAAAAAGGCATGGCAGGACTTCGATGGAACACACGTGGTATTTTGTCTGGAGGGAAGATCATTCAGAAAAGACATATACCCACCCTATAAAAGAAACAGAAAAGAGATGGCTGACGCCATGACTGAGAAGGAAAAGGAAGAGAATGAAGTTTTCTGGGAGTGCTATGATGACTTTATAGATTTTATTACAACAAAAACCAATGCAACTGTTTTAAAGAATGCACGAACAGAAGCGGACGATTTGATTGCACGTTGGATTGATAAACATCCTGACCAAAATCATGTCATCATTAGCACAGACAAGGACCTCAATCAACTTATAACACCCAGAGTAAAACAGTACAACGGAGTTGCAGAAACCGTATTGACACACGAAGGACTGTTTGATACAAAGGGTAAACCTGTGATTGACAAAAAATTAAAAGCACCTAAGCCTGCACCAGACACAGAGTGGTTAATTTTTGAGAAAGCCATGAGAGGCGATCCGTCAGATAACATTTTCAGTGCTTATCCAGGTGTGCGTACAAAGGGTACGAAGAACAAAATAGGATTACAAGAAGCATTTGCTGATCGCAAAGAAAAAGGTTACACATGGAACAATCTTATGCTTACAAAGTGGGTCGACCATGATGGCAAGGAGCATAGGGTAATGGAAGACTACGAGAGAAATAGAGCATTAGTTGATCTTCATGCCCAACCAGAAGCGATTGTAGAAGAACTCGATCAAACCATTGCACAGGCCAAAGCGGAAAACAAAAGCGTTGATCAGGTAGGAATCAGATTCATGAGGTTCTGTGGCAAGTATGATTTAAATAGAATTAGTGAGCAGGCTCAACTTTATGTAGAGCCTTTTAATGCGAGGTTAGTATCATGACAGTAAGAGCGAAAACCTTAGTCAAAGACAAGTTTTGGATAGTCGAGCAAAACGGCCAAAAGTTAGGTACCCTTCAGAAACAAGCGGACAACGGTTGGATTTTCCTCAGCAAACAAGACAAGAGGCAAGTGTTCCACACACAGGAGAGTCTGTTCACAAAGTTTGGATTTGGAATGTTTGACGAATCAAATAAGCCTAGACCAGAAGAAGAAGTGCAGGTGGACAATTTTGATGTGCATGGTTACCCGTGTAGCCAACACCCGTACAATCCTATGTTTGACGTGCAGAAACAACTGCCGGTCTACACAAAAACACCAAAAAGTAAAAGTCAATTTTGTGCTGGATACTACATAATCTGTTTTGAAAAAGGATGGAGAAAAGCATACTGTCCAAAGATGATCACACTTTCAAGATACAAATACAAAGGACCAATTAAAACAAAACTAGAAATGCAACAGGTATTAAACAATGCAGTCAAAGAATTCCAAGATACAAACACGTCCAATTGAGGATCTGATAGGTAGGATAAGAACCCTACGACAGAGGGGTGAAAGACAAATAATTATCCCGGCAAAAGAGGCAGATCAACTAGCAGATAGTCTTACGCAGGTCATGACACGTATGGTAACCATACAGGAAGAAATTATCGAAGCATTGAAGACTGCCAAAGAAGCACAGACAATCAGTATAGAAATGGACGGCGGTGATTTTACGAAAAAATAGGCTCGCAAATTTTACAAATATCTAAATTATATTTTTCTCCAATAGGATGTCCTTCAAACCCTACCTTGTATTTAGATCTGAATTGCTGGAAATTAGACAGTAATGTTTTATCGCGTAGATATTCGGGCATTTGATCTTCGCTTTGGAAAATATAATAATCATCTATGTTGTTGTCTAGTGCAATTTTATGTAATCTTTTCAATATTGTTTCACAACGCTTTTTAAAATATTCGTTTCTTGTTAATAATGATTTATAAGTTTTATGAATATTCTCAATTTCTTTTTTATAATATTTTCTGTTGAAACCAAAAGTGCGATTATGTTCGATGTCCATTGGATGCACATTAATTCTGCCAAATTCCTCATTAAATTTCATGTATATTCTTCCTAGGCTAGGAATTTGATGTATTACACACGTATTTTTTTCAGAACCTTTATTGTTTTTTATCCATTTTTTAAAAGCCACCAAACTATAATCTACTGATGCTCCGATTTGTGATAAGTTGGAAACAGAAATACCTGTCTGTTTCTCTAACAAAATTGGCCAACTCTTTGTTCTTTCTTCTTGCTCCCAAAACATTCGTGCTTGGTGCATGTTAGAATTGAAATCATCGCCCTTGACTAATGAATTTTCTTTTGCCCATTTCCAAATCAGCATTTTCTTGTGCTGTTGATCTTTTATTTCTGGCAATAGATGTTCATTCATTTCCATGCCCGTCGAAAGCGAACATCCAGTTACGACTATGTGATTGTACTTTGATTTGGACACATGATTATTTAAATAGGGACCAATTCTATTCACAGGAATATGAGTTAGAACAACGTCAATAGGTTGCAACGATAAGACCTTGGAACCCCTCCAATACAACCCGCTGATCTATTTTCTGGTAAATACAACTATAAAACTATGAGCAGACCAAAACCCACAGTGTTACTTCAACACAGTAATAAAACTACCTACAAGATGGACGAGGTCCTGGCGGCCGAGGGCATTTGGGCGGTATTCTACGATGGCAAACCCATCAACCTGAAGTCGTCTAGTTTGGTGGCAAACTACCCTGGTCCAAAGTACAAAAAAGTGTCATTCTCCAACCCGGGTCACGCAGAGAACCTGGCTAAGAAATTGAATGCTCAACACAACACTGACAAGTTTGGTGTGTATCTTTTAAAATCCGGCGAAAAATTTAGCAGATAATTAATTGTATGGATCGCAAGACTGCATACACCCGAACCTTCATGGAACTTCTGGAACAGCCTGTTCATGATGAGACTGTAAAAAACAACTACTACACATGGTGGCAGAATGTACGGGAAAGTTATCAGGCCAGATCTCTGAGATTAACCAAACAGGGCATAGAGATGTTGGAAAAATTAGACATCAAAACATACAACATAAAATTTCCAGCAAAAGTGATATTCACACCACAAACATACCTGTGGTTAGATGAATTTGTTGACTGCCCATACTATGTTGACAAGAAACAGATAAAGGTCACACTAGAAAAGATGGCGTTACAACTCATGTTATTTGCCGGAGATATCACAAAATACGGACTTGCCCGTGCTATGAGCAAGATGGACGAGCAAAAAAACCAATAAAATAGCGACTTTTTAGCCATAATTACCAGGTTGACGTATATTCTTATCATGCTATAATGGTATTATAACATTTTAAAACGAGGAGTGTACAAAATGGCAAGAGCAAGTAAAAACAAAGAGGCGGCAGTAGGCAGTCAGAACAGAACGGTTTCACCAAACGAGGCCAAATCAGCACTAACACACTGTATCCAATTACAGAGACCAATAATGATGTGGGGTGCACCAGGTATAGGTAAGTCCGATATCGTAAAACAAATTGCAGATGCAGAAGGAAGAGAGGTTATTGACATTAGACTTCCTTTGTGGGAGCCAACAGACATCAAAGGTATCCCTTATTACAATTCAAAAGAGAATAACATGGTATGGGCGAGTCCGGCAGAACTGCCAACCGATCCCAAATCTAATGCTATCGTGTTCTTAGACGAGTTGAACTCGGCGGCTCCGGCAGTACAGGCGGCGGCTTATCAACTTATATTGAACAGAAGAGTAGGACAGTATCACCTACCAAAGGACGTTTCGATTGTGGCGGCAGGTAACAGAGACTCAGACAAGGGTGTTACTTACAGAATGCCGGCTCCATTGGCAAACAGATTTGTCCACATCGAATTGAGAGTGGACTTCGAAGACTGGATGCAATGGGCAACTAATCAACACATCCACGCAGACGTTGTGGGTTATTGCACATTCGCAAAACAAGATTTATATGATTTTGATCCTAGAGGATCAAGTAGATCATTCGCAACTCCAAGATCATGGAGTTTCGTAAGCCAA
>Ga0160422_10001429_pt1 | contig 14950 bp, 35 predicted proteins | sample Fk160mmetaG_FD_108192 | JGI IMG/M metagenome (GOLD analysis project Ga0160422, IMG submission 108192) | Marine microbial communities from the Central Pacific Ocean - Fk160115 60m metaG | ecosystem: Environmental > Aquatic > Marine > Oceanic > Photic zone | place: The Central Pacific Ocean...
ATTCAGTAGATTTACATCCACTACCAACCCTGAAAAAGCATCACAACTAATATTTGAAATAATGTATGAAGATGCCCCTGGTATTTTTGGTTTGAACACTAAGTCTATGATTAGATGGTTTAATAACATCAAAACATTAGTCAATGAGAGCACCGACCCTAAAGAAGCCTTACTTAGATTATTTAATTTTAGTGATTATCAAATAGAGTCACAAGAGGATAGGGATGCTAAGAAAAAAAGAAAAAAAGGATTAACAAAAAGAGAGTTGAGGTCTTTATACCCTGAATTATATAAAGACCTTGAAGAGTCTCGACCTAAATTACCGCAAGACTTACAAGACCAACTTGATGAATTAAAAGAACAGAAGAAAAGACAAAGAGAAGAAATGTTAGAAAGCATGAGAAAATAATGAGACTAAAAAAATTTGACATAGATGGTTTTGATGCAGATAAATGTTTTTTATACAGTTATCTTGTGCTTACATATCAGTTTTCTTATCGTGAATTATTAGAAGGTGATGAGAACGCAGCCTTCATATTTGACCCAACCAAACCGTATGTACCTATGGAAGATGATGTGTATGATATTCTTATAGATCATTACACTGAAGAAGAAGATTATGAAAAATGTGCTAAATTGGTGAAAGCAAAAAAACTTGCAGAGGTTATGTCTGTTTCTTAAAGTTGAGTTTATAATTTTTTCTTTCAGCTTCTAACTTATAATACTGAAAAGCATAAAACCCATGCAGATGTGAATCGGTGGGGAAAAAATATTTCCAACCTTTAGATCTACCTCTATTTATATAATAGCAAAAAGCAACAGCTATTTTTCCTGACTGTACTTTATCTGAAGTTTTTTTAAAATTAATTACAGCACTATCATCTGATATTGGTATTACCTCATCCACTGAAAAGGTTTCATGATTTTGGTTTCCTACTCGAGTAGGATTAGAAAAACGGTCTGCAATGGTTTGTGCAAACTCTTTTAGTTCTTGAGCTCGGTCTCTGTTCATATTTCATCGGAAAGTGATTGGATTAAATCCGCACATATCCGACAAATCTCCTGGGCTTTATCTTTCGCAGCTTTATTATCTCTATCCATAAGCTCTTCGTAAAGGTCGTTCACAGAGTCATGAAGATTGTTAGCGACATAGTTGATATGTGCTATCGCATTTACATCTTCCTCCGATATTTTAGTCATACAGTTTAATCCATTGATTGTAGAAAGAGATTCCCAGCTCTTTCATCTAATGTCTTTATAGTTCTGTATATAATTTTTGATTTTTGTTTTACCTCTTTTCTATCAGCCATGGTAGAGTCTAATCCTAAGTTACAATACATTGCACAATCAATATGTAAAAGAGTGTCGATCTTCTTTTTGTCAGTCCAGGTTTTATAGTTTAAAATTTTACCGACATCTTCTATTGAATATTTGCACTCTTGTGCATCTTCGTTAGCCCACACCATAAGTTTTATCTTTTTTAAAAGTATGTTGTGCGACAATTTAAGGAAATTATTTTGTTCTCGCAAAGATTTTAACTGTTTTTGGTATTTTTCTGGAATACTTTTAGAAGATTTTTGTGTGCAACCTATCCATAGTTTTTGAATTACTTCAAATTTATTCTTCAAACTTGGATTATGTTTTTCTAAATAAGGATACTGATTGTATGCATGAAGAACTGTTGCATGGTTTTTATCAAATATGTTAGCTATTTTTTGAAATGTTAAATGCAAGTGGTCTCTTAATAGTACATAAATTATGGAACGAGCTTCAATGTATTGTATTTTTCTACTGTTAGATAAGATATCAGATAGCAAGAATACTTCGCTTGTTATCTGTAATAGGTTGTCTACTGCTTTCATTTGATTTGATATAATAATTTAAATTAATTAAATCCAAATATTCATCCATTGAAATAAATATAAGATTTGTTAAACTAACTAATAAACCTTTTTGTTTTACAAGCTCTAAAGCAAATGTAACGGGTTTATTTTCATGCATTACGACTCCACCTAAAACATGAGACCGTAATGGATTGTCAGGAACTTCCGTAACATGATCCTCTATGTATTTACCTATTTTGTATGCCAACACTGGGTCTACTTTATGTAGAAAATCAGTGAAGTCATCATCCAGGTCATACCCGCTATCCCGAATATACTTCTGTTTTAATTCCATGTTCTTCTAATTCCTTAATCCTATATTTTTGTAACGCAGAGACCTTTTGTCGAGGTCTTTTTACTTCACTAAACAACGCATCACAATTTTGAGGCAACGCAATTAAGTCTGGAATACCATTCTTATTGGTTTGAATTAGCTTGATAACATAGTAACCTTGCTCCTCTAACTCTTTAATTCTTTTAGATTGGATTTGTTGCTCAGTCATATTACAAAGTTAGCAAATCCTTTTTGAAATGTCTTAATGTATAATCTTTCTTCTTCACGACAGTCTGGTAAATACTTTTTTCTATACCTCCTTTTGCAAATATCCAGTATATTTTATTATACATTCTATCTTTTGTAGTCATTCGATCTCTCGATTGCCAATAGCTTGTAGCACTGAAATCTATATTATAATATATCAATGCTTCAGCTTGCCTTAGACTTATACCCTCTCTGCCACTTACTATTTGCAAAGCAATATTTTTGTTGGTGTTACAAAACTCATCAAGTGTGTTACAAATATTATCTCCGTAAACTTCTTTCAAAGCCTGGTATTCAGCTGTAAACTTATAAAAGATAGCTATCTTTTTATTTTGAAACTTTTCTTTTATATACAAAGCCTTAGATAAATCTAATACCATAGACTTACCACTCTCAAACTTGACTGTACCTGAATAAAGCTGATGTGTTTTAGACATAAGTTTGACTCCAGTGTCAGCCAATATAACATCATCTTTACCCTCTACAACCCTATCAGTTGATAATCTTCTAATAAGCTTTCTAATCTTACTTTGTATATCAACATATAATATTTCCTCATTGGTTTCAACCTCAAACCCCGCATCTTTTTGAGTAAACGATATAGTAAAAGGTTGCATTTTATGTATGATACTTTCTAATCCTTTACTATAATCTCTTATACTTATACCCCCTATTGGCTTGACCGAAACATTTACATAATCATCAGAAAATCTGTAAAAATTTTTATACTTATTAAATGGATTTAAGGGTATGCCATATACTTGATGATACATTTGACTATAAGATTCTGGAGTTGGTGTGCCTGATAATAAAATTACATAAGGCAATCTTTTGTTTATAATTGTTCGTACTTGCTTGGCTCTTTTACTGGCTTTTGGAAATGCTCCTAAACTGTGAGCCTCATCTAATATTACACAATCCCATTTTACATTTGGTATTTTATGAAGACTCTCATAATTTATAACAAGTAAATTATAATTTAACTGAAGTTTTTGAAAATCACTTTCAATACTTGATATCGCTTTCTTTTTGGTAACGAACAAACAGTTCGATACTGGCAGAGAACTAACCATACTCAAACTCGTAGCTGTCTTGCCAGTCCGAACTTCCATAGCAAGATACACAAATTTATATTTATTTAGTATAGGTAAAGATTTCTCTACAATCTCTGCCTGGTATTCTCTTAGTTTCATATTTAAAAAGGAAAATCAGTTTGCTCTTCCATAGAATGTTTAGATCTAAATACTAACCACTTACCCCTCTCATCTCTTCCCTCTTCAGGCAAACAATTATATTTAAACTCACTATAAGCATTAAGCCATTTATAATACCTGGTACGAGATACAGTCATTTTTGATTTTGGTGCATAGTCAGGATTCTCTTCAACAAAATCTAAATACAAATCATTCTTGTAAAGTTTTGTTTTTGTTTTTAATTTTTCGTTTGGTATACCGCCAACCACACCACACCACTCAATAAATTCATGGCAAGTTTCAGCAGATAGTTTTCTAATTTTTAGATTTACAAAATCAGATTTAATAAGTCCATGCTTTAAATACAGCTGTAAGCACTCTATCATGAAGTTATCAAACTGACACCACTCTTCATCATCCCATTCTCCGAACATCATTTTACCAAACTCTCTAAGTGGAGTATAGTCTTTTGTATAATGTTGAGCAAGTTCTAACTCCCACTTTCTTCTTTCAAAAGAAGACCCTTTACCTTTAATGGCATAGTTTGTGGTTATTGCTACCTTAGGGCTTTTCGCAAATGGTATCTTGATTGCATCTTTATTTTTCTTTTCTAATGTTAAACCCTCAGTAACAACAGAAAACAACCTTTCAAAATTAAAATGCTTACTTACATCATCAAAGCATAATATCTGCGTATCAGCACTTACTAATTGATAAGCAAAACTTCTTTCAAAATTAAAAGACTTACCATCTATAACCACAACCTTTTTCATTTTTGCTATACCATTCATAAACAATCCCTTACCAGTACCACCCTCGGGGTTGTCTGATATAACCTCATCATTTAAAATGGTGGCGGGGCAGTATGCAAGATTTTTATATGCATGAAGAAGATAACCTATTGTAGATTTCATTGAATTTATTCTGCTTTCCTCTTGACCGCATATGTTTCCAATAAAGGTTCGGTAATCACATTCACTCGGTTCGCAAAGAACAAAAGTTCTGTCAATTACATGGTCTTTCCATACATACCCGCCAATATCTAAGTAGTCTATCAGTGTGGTATTCTCGTGTGTAACTTTGACTGCACCATTTTTATAATACAAATAAGCAGTATCTTTATCATCTTCTATAAAGTATACATCAATTGAAGACAACAAAGTAAGAAACTCTTCTCTAAAATACCTGGTGTTCTCTGCAAAGTAATTATAGATAGATAAATCATCCATGTCTTGCAGATATTCTAATATAAAATCTTTTATTTCTTTTTCGCTTGTATGGTCAATAAGATTATTCGTTACTCTAACAAATACATAGTTCTTACTGCCTTGTGGATTAAATTTATAAAACCCATTCTCTTCAAGAAAGTGTTTAAATAATATGTGTACTATTTTTATAGTTCCCTTATCATTCTTTGTCCAGAACTTGTGATTGCTTTGCTCTTCTTCTATGTGGTTTATGACACTATCAATAGTATGATCTTCAATATTAGAATCCTGAAGTTGTAATCTTATCTCTTTTTTTGACACACCTCTTTTTAATTTATGTCTGATTTGATTTACCTTATCTTCATCTTCATAATATTTTGTACCAAAATTTTGTCGTTGAGCATATGCAGATTGTATTGTTCTTTTTATCTCTCCTTTATCAAAGTTTCTTGATTCGTATTGACCCAAAATATATTCGGCTAAGTTTTGATTTATACCATAATCATTGAACGCAGCTGCCAGTACATATGTGTGGTGGTTTCTTTGCCCCTCATTCATAGGATATTTTTTCTCCCACCATTTTACAAGTATATCTACTATTTTATTTTCATCAGTAACTGGTATTGTCGGTTTGTCTACATGTCTTATTATTTCATTGTACTCTTGCTCTTCTTCTTTATCCCAAACACTTGAAGTTTCATTTATGTAAATTAAAGGATCATAACTTTCATAACACACCCTGGATAAATTTTTACTTGTCGTGTCAAATTGTGCAGAGTTAAAATGTTTTCCTAAACTATTGAAGTAACTTGTATGTTTATCAGGTTGAGTTGGTATCTTTACTAAAGCCTTTAGCCCTTTACCGCTTGGAGAAACAAAGACTGTGAACACATACTTGTCTTTTGTAAGTCTTTCTTTTTCTTGTAGCAACTCTCTATTGGTGCTATACCCATCAAAGTCTAAACAAATTAAACCACTATGAACATTTAGAGACTTATCGTTTCTTTTTGTAAATGTTCCAGAAAAACAAATTGCGGGTAATTTTTGTTTTAATTTATTTTTTTGATCCTTATCCTTAGTTGCTCTTATTTTTTTTATTAACTCCTTAGATGCACCATCTTTTATCCTTTGAAGTATGATATCAACATTTCGATAAAAAGGCTGAGAAGTGTCTTTTATATCCTTAAATATTGTTATTTGCATTATTATTAAATTAGATTTCTGTTAATTATGTTAGTTTTTATATAAAAAATAAACACAAAAAAAATATAAAAATAAATTTTGTGTTGGTTAATTAATTTGGAAATATCTCAACATTTCCAACATAAAAAAAGGGAGAGGTAACCACACCCCTCCCATAACCAAACACTAAAATGGTAAATCCTCCGTTTCAGTAGCCTGAACTGGAGTTTCTTTTGTATCAGTATTTTGAGGTTTAGGTACAAATGTATCTAACTCAACATATGGTTTACCTGATGATGCTGTTAATACATTAAGATTAACCCACCCATTACGAGCATTACTTTTTAAAAAAGGAATCGCATCTTCAACTTTGATACTTAAATTTCCGATTACAAAATCGGGTGCATTTTCTCTTCTTTTAAAAGAAAACCCATCTGCAAAAACTTTGTCTGCCATACTATTTATTTTTAATTTTAATATTATGTTCCATTAACTTAATTGTTTTGGCTACACATTCTTCATAGCCCTGGACATCATCCATCTCCAATGGAACTTCAAGAGAGAAATGAGTCCTTTTTTTCTTTAACTTTGCCTTAACAAACTTATAAAGTTTGTTTGTGTATATAGGTATGTATATCACTAATTGCCTCATCACTAAAAAATTTATTATAAACCTCTGTGGCTTGTTCAACTTTATTTTGACCTGACTTTATAAAATCAGGAGAGCAATCAAATATTCCTAATCGCATGGTTGCTTTACAAATTACAAAAAACAACATAGGCTTTCCAAACATTCTTTGATATATGTATGCTTGTGAATCATAATTATAAGTACGACAGCTGTACTGAAATTTATCCAAATCACTTGTCGTTTTTAGATCTATAACAAAATCATCATGTATTATATCTGCTTTTGCTTTCCACCAGTTACCCATAATTACATCAACCATTGGTTGTTCAAACTTATTATTGTCTGCATATATGTAATCATACATCTCCATTGTTCCTTTCATTTTATCTACCATTTTGTGTATGTAGTCTGCTTCTTTTTGCAGAAGCATTATCTCTTCATTGTGTTCAATTAATGCTTCTTTGTATACTTTCGTAGACCTTGATGCACAATCAATAATTTTAAAATTATCTATTTTTTCAGGCTCTAACATACAAGTATGAAAATATCCACCCTCTATCAAAGGTTTTGATTTTTCAATTGGTACTTTGAATTGTGTAGGATTTTTTAACAAAAAAATTATATCTGAATTAGATAAATATTTACTGCCAAAATCTCCATAATAATTTTTATCATCCAGGAGTTCTTTGATTGCTTTTGCTTTATCCATCAATAGCAGATTTTATTTGCTTTTTAACTGGGGCAGTAATTTTATATTTAGTTTGTAAATTTTTAATAATCTTTTCTAAACCTAAATTTTTATTAGCAACTACATACTTCATGACTTTTACCCAATCATCTCCATCTGTTTTCAATGTATATGTACCAGGTGTAAGTTTTTTAGCGGGGGTTTCTCCACTTACAGAATTTATATCTTCTCCAACCCACAAAGAAAGACCTAACCCATGCATAGCAACTGCTTTTGCAGTAGACCTTTGTATGGCAGTATTGACATCCATAGATGTAATTTTTTCAACTCTTATAGAATTGTTTCGATAATCCATGATAGGTAAATAATCTATATGCTCTAAATCATTTACTACAATACCTACTTTAACATAAGCGGTTTTACCATCAGTAAAGAAATTTAATCCAGTATGCGGATCCTCGTAAACATTTCTCTGTGCTTTTGGATATTTAAGTTTTATTAAACTCCAGGCATTAGCCCAAGATAGGTAATCAAAGTTACCTTTCTTTTCAACTTTGTCTTTAACTGGAACTTTTGCAAGTTCCTCAAAATAGTTTTTACTCATTTTTATTTGATTTTAATTTATTTAATTTAATTGTATGTTTTGAATACTTATTCAAAATGCTTTCTCTTTTATTTTTTAAATTCTGTATGTGCTTATCATTCTTCCTGGTATTGACTTCTGTTTTTATTTTCTGTTCAATCAGGTTAAGTTTATAAGCATAGTTGGATAATGCTAACTTGATAGCACCTATCTTCCATCCATCATTAAAAAAAAAGTTATATTCCTCTTCATTCAGTTCTTGAAAATAATCTCCACCTTTGGCGGTATTTAAAATTTCAATCTGATCCTCAAACCTTTGTATCTTTACACCCATACCTAAAATACTTTCTCCTTTCGGTAGTGTAGTGGTGGCAGACATTACATCATCCTCTGCTTGTTCCCAAATATCTTTCAAATTATACCTCATTTTTGATTTTATCAATCATCTCTTTATAATCAGAATCTTCACTGACTAATTTCTTTGCTCTTTCATATCCATGCAATATACTTGACATAGGAACATCATATCCATGCTCTTCTAAATATTGTTTTATAAAAGTTAATCTTATAGGTCTTTCCATGCACAACAAATACAATATTTGCCTGGCATCAACCAGGTTTCTTCTTTTTGATTTCTCAAATAATTTATCTATTTCTAAGTGAAATGCTTTTGCAACCGCAAGTGCATACTTGTCAAATATAGGTTTCTTCATAAATCTTTTAATTTTTCGTTTTTACTTTTAATAAGTTTATCTTTTATTTTATTTTCTTCTTTAACTATTTGTACTTTCAATAATATAAGATAACCAATTAGATCCTTTAATGTATCTTCTGATTGTGTAGGGTTGTCAAATCCTAATTTTTTTATCCTGGAAAGTTTATCATCTATTCGTGCAAGTATACCCTCTTTGGCGGTAAGTTTGCTAAATATTTGAGGAGGATGATTCGCAGTATCTCCATAATCTGCATTTTTTTTCAGCAGAAGAGTTACAATTTCTCTTGCTACTTCTTTAATTAAATCTGATGTTTTCATTTTAATAGTAATATAATAAGCAATGTAATTATTAAGCCAATGTAAGAAAGTCCAACCAACTTCATGTCTCTTTTATATTTTTCTGTACCTCTACCCAAGTAATTGTTGTCCTGGGGTTTCTTTTGAAACATCTTCTCTGACCTTTTCAAATCTTTCATTTCTTAATTTTTTAATTATTCTTTTCGCTTGATCCATTTTTTTATTATGGTGTCTTTGTATTGCATCTATTCTGTCTTTCAGAAATTGCAGTTCTTGTTCTTGATAGTTCATTTGTTTTTTTGCTTGTTTAAGTTCTTGATATATTTTATCTGGGCTACCCATAGTTTTCTACCACCAAAAGCCCACACCGATTTGAAGTTTTGTGAATCCCCTCGTTTGGTGTGAGCTGATTGGCTTAAATTAACAACTAACTAAATTAATATACGAGCCATGTGAGAAATTAAATAAAAAGATGTGGCTCTTCATTCTTCTTATCAGCTTTTATTTTTTCTTTAATTTTTGGTTTATCTAAACTCTCGATAAACTTACCGAATACAATATCCTGATATTGCATTACTTTATTTTTTTTCCATTTCATTATAATAAATTTAATTAAATTAACCATTGTGCAAAACTAATGTTTTTACAACTTCTTTCCAAATCTTTTCTTAATTATTTCAAATTTTTTAGCCCCAAGCGGTGCTAATTGCTGTGCTTTCAAGATAGCCTGGCGAGGGCTTATAGCCCCCACCTCGACTCTATCATAGTCATAACCGCAATCCTCATCTCCAACGAAATTCAGATACCAATATTCTACTTCATAAATAGTTAATGGCTTATTGTTTTGATCGTGTACTATTTTCATAATTTATCTACCAATTTTTTTAGTTTTTCTAAATCTCCAACCATAATTATACTATCATTTGTAAATAGTTTTCTATGCAGAAATAAAGAAACTAAATCTTTTAACTCTTTTATTGTTTTATCTGTTTTCATATGCAACCCTCTTCTAATTCATCAGCGTACTTACACGCTGAATTGTAAACATTACTATCGTATTGCATAACATAGTCTACAAAATTGTCATACCATGTCAAAAGTGTTTCATGTCCTTTTATATCCAAGACTTCAATGTCTTCATCAATTCGTGGTATATCTAAACACCTTACCAGGTATCTGCCTTTTTCAATTGTATCGCAGATTTCTTGCACCTGGTTTACATCATCCTCTGCCTCCCATCCTTTACCAAAGATGAGATTTGTAAGATCTGATAAATTATTATGACCGACAAAATCATATGTACTCATATATCTTTGTTCGGTATCTATTTTATATACTTTAGCATTTTTTTTCATTTTATTTAATTTAATATTTACCCATTATTACTATACTCTCTATAATTTTATTTGACTCTTCATCAAATAAATCTACCCCTACAAAATCTGTTTGTTCAATGTCAGAATCATCACTTCTCCTGAAATTTACTTCAACATCTTCCAAAGTTCTTCCATAAGAATTTACTTGTTGTTCTACATCTTGCAGAAATTTTAATAATTGATTTGCTTTCATTTTATTTAATTTTAATTTTCATATTTTCATAATACTCTCTGTATAAATCTGCTCGGTAGGAAACTTCACTACCACTTATTAATACATTAGTATCGTTATTTACTTCTATATATACACTCGTTTTGTCGGTGTCTGCCCACGCTACTATATCGTTCATTTCAAACCATTTAATAGCATCTTTTGTTTCTTGAATATATTGTTCCATTTTATTTAATTTTAAATTGTGGTTTCTGTACTTTTAAAGTAACTTTTTTTCCATATTGAATTTTGTTCTTTAATCCTATCTTCCATACTCATATCATATATTTCATATGTAGTATAAACACCTACATAATCAAAATAATCTCCTATCTCTGAATGTATTTCACCATCCTCACCTAAACCTACCAGGAAACTATTGACATCATCTTTATCCCAACAATCATTTACAAACTTTTCAATTGCTTTGACATCCTCATATGAGGGATACCATTTAAGGTATAAGCCCTCATAGATCGCTATGTCTTTATTGTACCTGGTTTCATTTAGGTTTTTGCGAACAAAAACATCTAAATCAGGGAAATGTTGTTTAAGCAATTTTTCAAATGCTTTTACTTTTTTCTTTGGTATCCCAATTACCATATCGCTTCTATATCCCATTTTTAAAAACTTTAGTTAATACTTTCATTCTTGTTTCTGAATATGTAGGCATACCCCACTCCTTTATATTTTCCTCTTCCCTTTGCCTTACATATTCATCTTTCATTAATAGCAGAAAAACCTTTTCGCTAATATCTATCCAACCCTCAACATATTTAGGATTTGGCTCATCTCCATTTTCTCCATATCTTGTTGGACTCATTACATCCCACAAAGAATTGTCTGCATAATCTCCCTCAATCGTGATTGAATCTCCACTCCAACTTCCAATTAAATTATCTTCATCTTCATGTCGGAAATCTCCACCACCTCTACCATTACCATTAGCTAACAGGAGTGATAATCCTTGTAACACTCCAGATCCATCAGAAGTAAACTCCATTAACTTTAAGCCATTGCCGAAAGTGTGTGGGTTTAAATACTCCTTTTTTGTCTTATTACATATTTTATAATATTGACCCATTTTATTTATTTTATTTGATTAAACTTTACACCTCAAAAGAGGTGTTTCGTGCCATTCCAGGCGACTCATCAGAAGTTTTATAATCTACAAGCACACTGATAATCTTTAATTGTGGTAAATAAAGCACCACCATCATTACCCTCTTCATCAATTGTTGGGTACATCCAAAATTTATCTCCATTTGGTTTTTGCATTAGCATACATAGTGGAGAATATTCCCACATCCAATCCTCTCTTTCATCATCAGGCATATATTCTACTCTTAATATTTTAGCACCCTCTAAATGCTTTCTTGCTTTATTAATCCAATATTTAGAAATTGGTACTCCATCTATTTTGTGTTCAGTTTTCATTTTTATAATGATTATTTAGTTCAACATAATAATTTGTAATCTGCTCAACCGCAAGTGCAAAATCTTCACAATCAATTACCTCATCTGAAAGACATTTTAATTGAAAGTTTACATCCTGAATCATAAGCTGAACAAGTTCGTTCTGTTTTAAAAAGGTTTGCTCTTTATCGCACCACACCCCTACTATATTTTTTTTCATAATGTTTTAAAGATTAAGTTATAAATTAATAAACTCTCTCCTAATATGAATAATACAATCAGGAATGTTAGTAAGGATCTAAAAATCCATTTTACAATAGGGTTTTGTATTTCATTTAATGAAAGCACACCCAATAAATAATTTTTCATTTTATTAAATTTAAGTTTACATTTACCCCTTTGTTAAGGGGTTTCGTTTGAATTTCACAAACTCATCAGAATGTTTATTACTCATTATAATATCGGCTATGCCAATAATCATATATTTGAGGGTATTCCCTCATTAACCAACTTTGAAGATTTTCTAAATCCTCCAGGTCTTCTATTAGTTCTTGTGTGGATTTTCGCCACCTTTCGTTATATGCCATAATTATTTAATTTTAATATTATAATATTCTCCCATTGGGCTATCATGATGCGATATTCTCGCTTGATATTCTTTTTCTTTTATCTTTTCTATCTTAAATGTTAAATCACATTCAGGAGCAATTTCTCTAAACATATCCATTGGTTCGTTTAGAGTAAAAGTTTTATGTCCACTTCTATTTCTCCATCCCATATTTTTACCCTCAACATAAACCTCTTTTCCTATGTGTTTTGAAAATTCTATTTCAATATCCATTTCAAAAGATTCCCAATAGATTTCTCTATCATACTCGTTCCAGAAGTATTCCTCAATCTCCTCATCAGTTATTAACTCTAATTCTCTATCATCATCATCACTACAATAACAAGTTTGATAGTCTCCTCTGTTCCTTTGGTTATACTCAATGTCTTGGATTATTTGATTTGCGACATTATATTCCGCTACTACATAATTTTTCATATTATTTAATTTTAGTTTTGATTAAGTAAATTAAGTTTTGTATATCGTACAGAGAATATTCAGTCTCTGTTTGTTTCTGTGGATCTATTACCGCAAGATTTTCTAATACATATTCAATTTGGTTATCTAAATAATCTAATCTTGCTGAAATATCTTTTTTTGTATAAATCCTTTTGCCTGTATTATAAATAGTTTCAGGGGCTTCTATATTCCGCCCCAATTCTTTAGTGTTAAGTTTTATTTCTACCATATCTCTATTAATTTATTATTTACTTCTTTATACATATATTCTTCTTCATCTTCCCATTCTGTGTAATAGTGCAACCCAAACAGATAAGACAAAGACCTTAAATCTTCATCAGTTTCTTTATTTTGTTTTGCTCTATTTATTGCTGAAATATATTCAGGGTGGTCTTCTTCCAACCACCCATCATAATATTTAATATCATCTAAATTTTCAGGTATTAATGAAACTATGTACTCTCTTTCTTTTCTAAATTCAGCTAATACAATTGAATCATCATTAATGCAATAAAACGAACCATCCCCCCATATATAACCCTCATTCATTCCTTTTCCTGTGATGTCGCATTTTCTTGCCCAAAGTATTTCTTTTTCTTTCATAGTTATTTAATTAAGTTCTAAATCTTTTTTAATATCCTCTACGAGTTCCCAAATACCCTGTCCTGTATAGGTTTCTGTATATTGTGGTTCATCTTCATGCTCATTAATTCCATTTTCTGTTACTATACATTCAAAAGTATAATCAAGTGAGAAATCCCACTTTGAAGAGGTGTTTTGCTCCATTAAATCAATCAAAGATTTTATTTTGCTTATTGTATTTCTTTTCATCTTGTTAATTATTTAAATCGGTTAATATATATAGACCCTCTTTGATATCTTTTTCAATTTCTCTTTTGCTCTTGTCAATGTTTAGAAATTGCTTTAAATATTTTAAAGTAGTTCTTGAATAGTCCCAATAATAACTATCTAAATATATTTTTCTTGATACTTTACATTGTTTAGCAATTATTGACTGATACGACTGAAAGAAAATTTCTTTCGGTGTGTTAATCTCGTACTGATTAGCCACAGGGTTAAAAGTACGAGGGCTTAATAAATTTTTTACTCTTGTTTTCATTATATTTAATTTAATTAGGTTAAAATTAACCCCCCTAATATTAAGGGGGTTTCGTAGGTGTTTAAACCTTTACTCATCAGAATTTTATTCCCTATTATATACATCTTCGGCAGTCTCTCCAATTAACTCACAGATGAAATCTTCTTCAAACCAAAATAAATCGTTTAAATGCGTTTCAGACATTCCCTCTGGGTACAAGTCGCAAAGGTTTTCTTGAATTAATTCTAATTCTGTGTAAGTTAATTTCTCCGCAAGTGCTACCGCACCTGACCAAAATTTGAAGTTTGTTAATTGTGTATTGTCGTTATAAGTTCTCATAATTTTATAGATCTAAAGTTTTTATTAATTATCCGTTTATTATTGTTTCTGCATCATGTTTCAATAAATCATTTTCGCCAAGTTGTCTAATAGTTTGAATTACTGAATTATAAACAAGTTTAAATTCTCCAGGGTTTAAAGTGATATTGTGATTATCCTTTAAATGTCCGATAATGTTCCAAGAAATTATTTCAGGGTTGTTAAATGCTTTAATTTTTAAAGTCTCTTTTTTCATAATTATTATAATTTAATTGTTAATTTATTATATATCTTTTCCAAATCTACAAAATAAATATTAAATATTACCATGATTATGTAAATACTTTCAAATTTTTTCTAAATAATTGATTTTCAGGAATAAATAAAAAGTTTAGGGGGTTCTTTTGTTTAGATTTTATTTCATTCGTGGAGATATTAAGGGGGGTTTCCCTTTGTGTATGCGACACAAAAGGGGGGAAGGACACGCCCCAACAGACCCAACAGGCACAACAAACAGAGGGAAGGACAAACAACAGGCACCAC
>Ga0160422_10001430_pt1 | contig 14949 bp, 17 predicted proteins | sample Fk160mmetaG_FD_108192 | JGI IMG/M metagenome (GOLD analysis project Ga0160422, IMG submission 108192) | Marine microbial communities from the Central Pacific Ocean - Fk160115 60m metaG | ecosystem: Environmental > Aquatic > Marine > Oceanic > Photic zone | place: The Central Pacific Ocean...
ATAACGCCGATACGCTAGGAATCAGGACTGACCTTATTGGACGCCCGGTCAACAGCTGGGCGGAGTTATTGAATCCTGAGTTCAAGGGCAAGGCCTCGATCTTGAATATACCTTCGATCGGGATCATGGACGCGGCGATGGTTGTCGAGGCCATGGGGGAATACAAATACCCCGACAAAGGAAACATGACCAAGAAAGAGATTGATCTGACCATGAAGGTCATGACTGAGGCGAAGAAGGCTGGCCAGTTCCGGGCGTTCTGGTCTGACTTCAATGAGAGCGTGAACCTGATGGCATCGGGTGAGGTTGTTATCCAGTCGATGTGGTCTCCGGCAATCACGGCGGTGCGTACCAAGGGAATTCCGTGTGTCTATCAGCCACTCAAAGAGGGCTATAGAGCCTGGGCTGCCGGTTTCGCTTTGCCTTCCACAATCAAGGGACAAAAGGCAGACATGGCGTACGAGTTCATCAACTGGTTCCTTTCGGGATGGGCGGGTGCTTATTTGAACCGTCAGGGTTACTATTCAGCGGTGCTACCGACGGCCAAGGCCAACATGGAAGCCTACGAGTGGGATTACTGGATGCTTGGCAAGCCTGCCGCTAAAGACATTATGTCTCCGAACGGACAGAAGCTCGCGTCGGCCGGCGAGATTCGCGACGGCGGTTCTTACGAGGAGCGAATGGGCGGTGTCGCGTGCTGGAACGCCGTAATGGATGAGAACCGTTACATGGTTAGAAAGTGGAACGAGTTCATAGCCTCCTAGGCGGACTCAATAGGGGGCAGCGTAGTTGCCCCCTAGTTTTGGAAAAAGTATGACTAGATCAACCAGCAGCATTCTCGCGGTGCCATTCGCTATGGTGCTCGCGGTGTTTTTCGTCTTGCCTCTGTTACTGGTTGTGGTCGTGAGCTTTTGGGACTACACCGAGTACTCCCTTATTCCTGATCTAATTCTCATGAACTATGCGGAGTTATTCTATGGTTGCTTTGATTGGGATCAGGGTCTTTGCACAACCTTTGCCACGTATTTGTCGACCTTTAAGTATGTCTTCTTGACCTGGTGCTTCACGCTTATCATCGGTTTCGGTGTGGCTCTGTATCTGGTGTTTTGTGTCCGTAGCTTAAAAATGCAGATTGTCCTCTTTTTGGTTTGCACTATCCCGTTTTGGACGTCCAACGTGATCAGGATGATTTCTTGGATCCCGCTCCTTGGAAGGAACGGAATTGTGAACACAGCCCTAATGAGTATGGGGATCATAGATCAACCGATAGAGTGGCTTCTATATTCTGGTTTCTCGGTTACCTTGGGGTTTGTGCATCTTTATACTTTGTTTATGGTCGTTCCGATTTTTAATTCTATGGCAAAGATCGATAGGTCGCTCATTGAGGCTGCCAAAGACTCGGGCGCATCCGCTTGGCAGATCATAATGAACATCATTGTCCCGTTGAGCCGCTCCGGGATAATGATCGGTTCGATTTTCGTGATTACGATTGTCGTTGGTGACTTCATAACAATTGGTGTTCTAGGAGGGCAACAGATCGCGTCGGTGGGTAAGATCATTTACGTAGAGATGAGCTATCTTCAGTTTCCGGCGGCGGCGGCAAATGCAGTTGTGTTGGTTTCCATCACCCTTCTCATGGTTGCCGCTATGATGCGGATTGTTAACGTTCGCAAGGAGCTCTAGCGATGTTTTCGAGAGCCCAGACCGCATGGCTGACAGTTTTCTTCAGTTGCTTTGTTATTTTTCTTTACGGGCCTGTCTTATCAATCATCCTTTTGGCATTCCAGGGCCCAGAGGGCGGTTTAACGTTCCCGATGAGAGGTGTTTCCCTCCATTGGTTTGAGGAGCTCTGGCGTGGGCTTGGTGTCGTTGATATCTCCCGGGGATTGCGTCGTTCCCTGTTCCTCGGAGTTTTGGTTATGGTGTTCACTGTCATTCTAAGCCTGTGCGCCGGTCTTGCATTCCGGAAAAAGTTCCGAGGCTCTGGGGTCCTTTTCTACCTAACCATCGCCAGTCTGATCATTCCATCTATCGCAATAAGTCTTGGCATCGCTCTGCAGTTTCGTTTGCTTGACGAGACCGTGAAGTGGCTCGGCCAGACACTAGAAATTCAGTGGATCATTGACGACTTCCAGACCTCGATGGGCCTAATCGCGTCAGGTCTCGGGACGCACCTAACGTGGACACTGCCCTTCGGTCTCTTGATTATGTTCGCGGTCTTTAACCGCTTTAATCCGAGTTACGAGGAGGCCGCACGAGATCTTGGGGCAACTCCATGGCAAACTTTTTGGGGTGTCGTTTTCCCGCTAATCGCGCCCGCGCTTGTGGGTGTCGCGCTGTTTGGGTTCACTCTCAGCTATGATGAACTCGCTCGTTCTTCTCAGGCACTGGGAGCGGTGAACACTCTCCCGTTAGAGCTCAGGGGCCTCACGACGACAGTAACCAACCCATCGATATATGCTCTGGGGGCTGTGACGACGGGGGTGAGCTTTTTGGTCATCGGCCTATCGCTCGGTCTTTTTTGGGTGCTTAGGAAAAAAGCCGGTAACATCAAATGAAGATTCCTCCCACCGTGTGCTTTATTAACCCGAATAGCACCGTATCCATGACCGATACTTGCCGTCAAACGTTCGATCGGATTGGTCTAGGGAGTACCCCAAAATTTGAATTCGTGACAAATGACAAGGGTCCGGCGGCTATTCAGGGTGCGCGGGACGGTGAGTTTGCGACCAAGGCTATGCTCGAGCTAGCGACGGGGCTACCTGACCACTATGGTGCTTTTGTGGTGGGTTGTTTCGACGATACCGGTGTTGAGCGTTTACTCGATAAGGTGAAGCGGCCCGTGATTGGTATCGGCCAAGCAGCGTATCACTGGGCGTCTTTATTGTCGCAACGGTTTGTGGTTTTGACCACACTAGAGGTCTCGGTCCCAGTCATCAGGGAGTCGATCAAGCGGCAGGGATTCGATTCTCAATGCATCGACGTCATCGCGAGCGGTATACCGGTACTTGAGCTCGAGCGGCAGCCTAAAGATGCACTCAATATTCTTGACGACCTCGTAGGGGCTAATGTCGATTCTCATGGTGAGGACGTCGCTCTAATTCTCGGATGTGCAGGTATGACCGAACTACATCAGGAACTGTCTCGCAGATGGGCTCGTCTTAATATTATCGATCCCGTTGCTTCCGGGCTCCGTTTGTCGAGCGTCCTGTGCGAGGGGTGAGATTGCAGTGAACCAGTGCCTGACGTATAAGCCGAATCTTTCCTGGCCTGCGAGCTTAAGCTGTGAGTTCCACAAGACCAGCGCCGGCGGCACAGCGCTGGCGAAGGTCCAGCACTCGGGACCACTGCGGGTACAGAAGTTATTCCATGATTGGGATCTGGCCCACTGCTACGTGTTACATCCGCCCGGTGGGATGGTTTCGGGTGACAATCTTGATTGTCGGTTCCACGTCCATCCAGATGCCCGAATACTCTTGACCACGCCTGCCGCCGGGAAATTATATAGGTCACGGAGCAACGGGTCGTTGCAGACCGCGACGACAACGATAAACGTTGATGATGGGGGTATATGTGCCTACCTCCCACAGGATACGATCGTCTTTAACGGGGCCAATGGTAAGCTAGAGACCAACGTCTCTTTGAGTTCCTCGGCCTCGTACTTCGGTTGGGAGCACACAATCTTCGGACGGTCGGCTGGCGCGCTTCCTTTCATGGGTGGTCAGTTGTCTCAGTGTCTGACCGTTTCCCGCGACCACCAGTTGCTCTACCGAGATCGTCTACAAATAGATGCCGAAGTATTAAAAAGTGGAAGTGGTTTAGATGGAATGACGAGCCTCGCATCGTGCCTGTTGATCCTGCCAGCGGAAGCCCAAGGATCGGATAAGCTTGTCGAGACCTGTCGTTTGAGTCTCAAGGAATTCGAGGGGATTTCCGGAGTCACGGCAATTCGTGACGGCCTGATTAGTATCCGGCTGTTGTCTTCTCGTTCGGAAGATACCTGGACCGCGCTAGAACGACTGTGGTCTCCAGTCGGAGAATTCCTTATGGCAAGAAAAGTCGAAATCCCGAGAATCTGGAGGACATGAATGGAATTAACCCCACGCGAGAAGGATAAGCTGATGCTCTACACCGCGGGCCTAGTAGCGGAACGACGTCTGACAAGAGGCCTCCAGCTGAACTACCCAGAGGCGGTTGCGTTGATCAGTATGGAGATCATGGAGGGTGCGCGAGACGGACGCTCTGTTGCGGAACTGATGCAACTCGGACGCACAGTGCTCACCAGAGACCAGGTAATGGAGGGCGTCGCGGCGATGGTAGATGAGGTACAAGTCGAAGCAACCTTTCCTGACGGAACCAAGTTAGTCACCGTTCACGAACCGATACAGGAGAAACTCAAGAAATGATTCCAGGGGAGACACGCATCCAGTCGGGCGATTTGGTGCTAAATGAAGGGCGTAAGACTGCGTCCGTTGTGGTTGCTAACACTGGCGATCGACCTATTCAGGTTGGTTCTCACTATCATTTTTACGAGACCAATCCCTGTCTTCAATTCGATCGAGAAAAGGCCCGAGGCTTCCGCCTAAATATTGCCGCAGGCACAGCTGTTCGGTTTGAGCCGGGCCAGGAGCGCACAGTTGAACTAGTTGCCCTGTCAGGTGACCGAGTCGTTCGTGGTTTCAGAGGACTCGTCATGGACCGGTTGGAGGGTTAGTTATGAAAATCTCGAGAAAAACATATGCTGATCTTTACGGGCCTACCGTTGGGGATTCTGTTCGCCTAGGTGACACAAACCTGTGGATCTCACCTGAGTCTGATACAGCTGTGCCCGGCGACGAAGTGACTTTCGGTGGAGGAAAGGTAATCCGCGATGGTATGGGGCAGTCTCAGCGTTTGGGCGACGAGTGCATGGACCTTGTTATTACAAACGCGCTGATCGTGGACTACCGGGGTATCGTGAAGGCCGATGTTGGGGTCAAGGCGGGGAGGATCGCAGCTATCGGCAAGGCGGGAAATCCAGATATTCAACCGTCGGTCACTGTGGTTATTGGTCCCGGGACAGAGATCGTCGCGGGCGAGGGTAAAATCCTAACCGCGGGAGGAATTGACTCTCACATCCACTTTATCTGTCCACAACAGATCGACGAGGCACTAGCGTCTGGGATCACCACTATGCTCGGAGGTGGCACGGGCCCAGCAACAGGGACCAACGCGACCACGTGCACACCGGGCACATTCAACATGGAGATGATGATGCGGGCGGTCGAGGGTCAGCCCATGAATTTTGGTTTCCTCGGTAAAGGTAATTCGAGTAATCGAGAGGCATTGGTCGAGCAGATCAAGGCGGGAGCCTGCGGGCTGAAATTACACGAAGACTGGGGCACGACGCCTCAGGTCATAGACACGTGCCTGACGGTGGCCGACGAGACCGACACCCAGGTGGCCATCCATACAGACACTCTGAATGAATCAGGTTTTGTTGAGGAAACCCTGAAGGCGATTTCTGGTCGTACTATTCACACATATCACACTGAGGGAGCTGGGGGTGGCCACGCCCCAGATATCATTAAGGCGGCGGGTTTACCGAACATCTTGCCGTCCTCGACGAATCCCACACGTCCCTACACGATAAATACGGTTGACGAGCATTTGGACATGCTGATGGTCTGTCATCACCTGTCGCCAAATATCCCCGAGGACGTTGCCTTCGCGGATAGTCGTATCCGGAAGGAGACCATCGCTGCTGAGGACATCCTTCATGACAAGGGAGCGTTAAGCATGATTGCCTCTGATTCACAGGCTATGGGTCGTGTCGGCGAGGTGATAACGCGGACCTGGCAAACCGCGCACAAGATGAAGAATCAATTCGGGTCGCTGGAGTCGGATCCAGATTGGCATGACAACCTCAGGGCTAGGCGGTACATCGCAAAATACACCATCAATCCAGCCATCGCACACGGGATAGCGCATGAGGTCGGATCCGTAGAGATCGGAAAAATGGCTGATCTAGTGCTTTGGAAGCCGGCCTTCTTCGGGACCAAACCGGCTTTGATTTTGAAGAGTGGATTCATAGTGGCGGCGCCAATGGGTGACCCAAATGCCTCGATCCCGACACCACAGCCCGTTCATTATCGTACGATGTTTGGAGCGATGGGGTCGTCAGCCGATCGTTTGTCGGCGACCTTCGTGTCAGAGTTGTCCCTGCAACAGGAAAATAACTGGATGGTAGGAACCAGACGGCAGCTCAAAGCGGTTAAAAATATCAGGTCCGTCAAGAAATCCGATATGGTGCTCAATGACTTTCAGCCGACGATCGAGGTCGACCCCGAAACCTATGAGGTACGGGCAGATGGCGAGCTCTTGGTCTGCGAGCCGGCGACATGGTTGCCATTGGCGCAGCGCTTCTACTTGTTTTAACGGAAAGGCCCAATGTTAGAGATCACCGAGAGACTTGGCTTTGCTGAGCGCTATGACGCAGTTATTTCACTTGACTATGACTCTCGTAAACGGGGCCGCCTTAAGACCCTGACGGAGGCGTCAGAGGACGCCGGTTTGTTTCTCGAGCGTGGTCAGGTCTTGACGGATGGTGATTACCTGAAGGCAACAGATGGGCGTGTAGTCCTCGTGCGAGCGGCAGTGGAGCAGCTGACTAGAGCCTCAACAACAGACCCGGTACTGCTCGCGCAGATATGCTATCACCTGGGCAACCGACACACACCAGTTGAAATTCAGTCCGGCTCAGTGTTTTTTCAGCGAGACCATGTTCTGTCAGACCTTTGCCGCCAATGGGGGCTGGCGGTCGAACATGTAGAGGGGCCATTTGCGCCGGAGAGAGGAGCGTATGGTAAGCACGCTCGAGGGCACCATCACGATGACTAGGTCGGAGCACGTGATCCAGGCGCTGCATTTGTTTTCGCCCAGCCTTCCGATAGGGGCGTTTGCCTTCAGTCAGGGGCTCGAGGCGGCCATTGAGTCAAGACACGTCTACGACGCAGAGTCGCTCAGACGTTGGTGTGATAGCGTGATGCGGTTCTCTCTTACAACACTCGATTGCCACTACGCTGTCCGCGCATACCGAGCGGATTCTGAGCCAGTCTTCCGAGAGTTAAACGGCGAATTACTTGCGTCCCGTGAGACACGTGAGTTGTTGCAGGAGGATCTGTTACTGGGCGCAGCCTTGAAGAAGTGGGCGATAGATCAAGGCACTGACGTTCCCGAGGCGGAAGAATACTCGCTAGTGTGTTTGTATGGTTGGGTTTCCGCGAGGTATGAGATTCCTGAGGATTGGTTGGTCTCAGGTATCCTGTGGTCCTGGCTTGAGAATCAAATGCTGGTCGCCGCCAAAGCGATTCCGCTCGGTCAAAACGCATTGCAGCGCATCTTGTCCGCTCTAAAACCGGTCGTGACTGAGTGTGTTGGTCTGTCGATGCAGTCAGCCAAGACAGAGGCTCACAGTACCGTCCCTCTTCTCTCGATCTTGAGTGCTCAGCATGAGACACAATACTCGAGGCTCTTTCGTTCCTAGGAGATAAATATGCAGGCACTTCGCGTCGGGATAGGCGGCCCGGTTGGATCTGGTAAAACCGCTCTCACGCTTAATCTATGCGCCGCGATGCGTGATCACTATGATATGGCAGTCGTTACTAACGATATTTATACGCACGAGGATGCACAATTCCTGACGCGCCACGGTGCGCTAGACCAGTCACGAATTTTGGGCGTGGAGACAGGCGGCTGTCCGCACACCGCGATTCGTGAAGACGCGTCGATGAATCTCGCTGCTATCGATCAACTGGAGGGACGTCATCCAGAACTTGAACTGGTCATTGTCGAGTCCGGTGGCGACAATCTCAGCGCCACGTTTTCACCCGAGCTATCTGACCTGACGATTTATGTTATCGACGTCAGCGCGGGCGACAAGATCCCGCGAAAGGGTGGCCCAGGGATCACAAAGAGTGACTTACTGGTGATCAATAAGATTGATGTAGCTCCTCTGGTCGGAGCCTCCCTCGACGTAATGGATCGGGACGCAAAACTGATGCGAGGAGAGAGCCCGTTCGTATTCAGCAACATGAAGAGCGGCCAAGGGCTTGATGAGATCATCCAATTTGTCGTCGACCGGGGGATGCTGAAACCAAAGGAACTGAGTCTGTCGATTTAGGAATTACTCGGCAGTAGTCAGGTGGAGTTCACGAGTTAGGCCGATCAACCTAATCGAGTGAGAACGAGTTTTGGGGTCCCGTCGTACATTCGGCGGGACGAAATATATAGCTAATTCCCAATTTTTTTGGTTAATTGCAAGGTTAGCTTAGGTTGGTGTTAGCTGTTGAATGGGAAGTTGAGACTTTGGCGTATGCAACCGGATTGCACCGCCAGGATCAGCAAAAGAGACCGCAAGGTCGTTAGAAACAGGAGTTAGATATGAACATGTTTAAGAAACTACTGGTCGCCTCCATTGCGTTGGTTTTTAGCGTCTCCGCACTGGCAGCGACAAAGGTCCAGTTCGCGTTGGATTGGAAGTTCGAAGGTCCGTCTGCGCCGTATTTCTTGGCGATTGATAACGGACACTTTTCGAGGGCTGGTCTGGAGGTAGAAATCTCGCCAGGCAAGGGATCGCTGGACGCTATTCCGAAGGTTGCCACGGGTGCATTCCCTTTGGGTTTTGCTGATATTAACTCGTTGATCAAGTTTCTCGATCAGAATCCCGGCGCTCCAGTTACGGCAATAATGATGGTCTATGACAAGCCACCATTTGCGGTCGTGGGACGGAAGTCGCTCGGGATCTCTGAGCCGAAAGATCTCGAAGGTTCTACCCTGGGCGCACCCCCACCAGACGGTGCGTGGGCACAGTTTCCATCTTTCGCGAAGGCTAACAACCTAGATATGAGCAAGATCAAGGTAGAGCCTGTTGGTTTTCCGACCCGTGAACCAATGCTCGCAGAGGGCAAAGTTGACTCGGTCACAGGGTTTTCATTTTCTTCATACCTTAACCTGGTCCGATTGGGTACACCGGAGAGCGATATTTCAACGATTCTGATGGCCGATTATGGCCTCAAGCTATACGGCAACGCGATTATCGTTAATACCGAATATGCGAAAGCTAATATCGGTACTGTGAAGGCTTTTCTGAAGGCTGTTGGTGCCGGCTGGAGGGATGCGATTGCGGATCCTAGTGCCGCGGTCGCGGCACTTGTTAAGAGAAATCCTGCGGCTGATGCCGGTCTCGAGGAGCGTCGTTTGGGTTTAGCTATAGATGCCAACGTGTTAACCGACTATGTCCAACAAAATGGCATGGGCAACATCGATAATTCGAGATTCGCTGGGGCCATCGAGCAGCTGCGTGATACGTATGAATATAAGACTACGCCAAAGGCGAAACTGTATTTTACAGATGCATTCTTGCCATCGGGTGGTTTTAAGCTGCAGTAAAATAACGTCAGCGCACCCATCAGGTAACCTGGTGGGTGCATTTTCTCGAGATAATAAGGTTGCTTTGAGTGGCTAGCTCTGAACAGAATTTGATTTCCATCAAGGGTGTGACACACGCGTACCGCAAAGACGGCGACGCTCTAGCTGTCTTGGAAGATCTGACTCTTGGTATACCACGGCATGGTTTCACGGCGGTCGTGGGTCCGTCTGGTTGCGGGAAGTCAACATTGACAAGACTCGTCGCGGGACTGATGAGACCCGACGAGGGCGAGGTCTGGTTACATGGAGAGAAAGTAATTTCTCCACGGTCGACGGTCGGGATGGCTTTTCAGAACCCCGTTTTGTTGGAGTGGCGTAGTATTTTAAAGAATGTACTCCTGCCCCTAGAGATCGTCCCCACATCACTTAGCAAGAGTGAGGCGGAGGAAAGGGCCAGACACCTGCTGCATCTCGTTGGCCTGTCAGGATTCGAGGATAAAAGACCATCTGAATTATCCGGGGGTATGCGACAGCGCGCGTCTCTTTGTAGGGCTCTGATACATAATCCTGAGGTGCTGATACTGGACGAGCCGTTCGGTGCACTAGACGCGTTTACCCGTGAAGATCTCTGGCTAACCATGCATAAGCTCAGGGTCGAGGAGCCGTTCACTGGTGTTTTAATCACACACGATCTCCGCGAGTCCATTTTTTTGGCGGACGAGGTGGTAGTTCTTTCCGATCGTCCTGCTACGGTCCAGTACAGTGTCTCCCTCACTCATAAAGGGCCGCCCTCGCTCGACCAACTCTACACGGGTGAGGCCATAGCGACCTTGAACGAGTTACGGGAACAAATCCGAATAGCCCGAAACGGCGCGGAGGTGTAGATGAGACAGTATCTGATTCCTACCTTTGCGATGATTATCTTTCTCCTTTTTTGGGAGGCCTTGGTCTGGGTCAACGACTGGCCAAACTATAAGATGGCCTCACCATCAGACCTGTGGCCAGCATTTTGGCGGTTCAAGGAGCTATTTCTCTCGTACGGTTGGGAGACACTCTGGCGGACCGTGGCGGGCTTAATCATAGCCATTTTGGTCGGTGTATTTTTGGGCATGATCATGGGTTTTTCTAAGGTCATGCGTGAGGGGTTGTATCCACTTTTGGTTGGTTTCAACGCGATTCCTAAGGCCACCGTGGTGCCGATAGTGGCGCTGATGTTCGTTGGTCAGCATGATCTTAATACGGTCTTGATTGCTTTCATGATTTCTTTCTTTCCGATCGCAGTCTCCGTCTCGATCGGATTGTCGACACTGGAGCCAGAGTATCGCGACATTTTGCGGTCATTGGGAGCCTCAAAGATTACCATTTTTTGGAAGATAGCCTTACCTAAGACCCTTCCAGAGTTCTTTGGTGCGCTCAAGGTCGCTGTAACCCTTGCCTTTATCGGTACCAACCTGATGGAAATTGTATCGCCTCACGGAAGGGGCTTGGGTGCCCTGTTTGACAGCGGAAAGACTAACTCTGATTATCCCTTAATGTTTGCCGTACTTATCGCACTCGCTGTTTTGGGTATCGCGCTCTACTACGTAGTGGTGTTTCTGGAAAGAATCTTTGCCGGTTGGGCCGAGCGCTCTGCCGATTAGCTGCCAAAGCCAGTCTCGGAATACCTGTCAATTGATGTGGGACTGTGCAGGCTTTTAAAAAAAATCCCGACTAGTTATCACGACTGTCTATTTTCATAGTCCTAGTGGTTGTCATTGCAGGTCTTTCCTAGCACACTAAATCCCTTGGTCAGAGCGCTCTAACTGGCACCGGATTACGCGAGTGTTCTAATATCAGAGGCGGCCTTTGTATTTGCTGTCACTATCGCTGTGAAGTCCTCGAAGTTCTCCCCAATCGCTGGGCGAGCCAATTAGGGCGCTTCGTTTGATCCTTTGCGAGAGAACTCAACCATCTGGTTGGCTTATTTCTCAACGTCAGAGGCTTTCTGAGCAATGATAACGGGGTCTTTGGTGCGGGTTCGTTTCATCGATTTCAAAGGTTCTTTATTCTCTTTGAACCGCTCCAGGCGGCCCTTAATGATACCTTTTGCAACCTCTTGGGCAAGGCTGAGACTCGACAAACTAATCAAAATACAGGCAACGATTCCTCTGGTTTGTAGACACTTTTCTCTATTCAATATCTCACTTTTTATTGTTCTAACGAATTAACTATAACGTGACCTTTTCGGGGCGGGTCTTGTAGTGACTGTTTGGTATCTCCACGTAAGCTCAGCCTTAGCGTTCGACTCAAGGCTGTCTGTCGGTACTTTCAAAAATTGCGTTTGCGCTATTTGGAATAAATCCTTGAAACGGTTGCCCGGTTGAGTCAGTAAACCGGTATGCAAACTCATAAAAACAGCTAGGGATGTCTGACTCGATCCCGTCTTCAAATTCAAAACGAATAGTGTCGGCAAGGGTAGAAGCCTGAACAAGTAAATCTGACTTTGTTCCCTTTATTACGCCGCCAACCTCATTCAGCGGATGCTGGTTAGCGACCAGCAGATCAATCACTCCGTCGATCGAGTCAAGGGTTCGGAGCCCATTCACATTGACGGTGAAGTGGTTCGCTTGATATCCCATCGTTGACAACCAACCTGCGTATTCGCTCGCATCACATAACCTTGAATACTGCTCGAGTGTTGGTCTTTTGAAAGGGTAGGTACCTACCAGATCTTTTAAGACAAGTTCACCCGTAAGAGGCGATGTGATCTCCGCAATAATCGCTTGAGAATCTGAATCCAGTTCGGCTCGAACCAGTTCACTGAAAAAGATTTTCGGTGCATCGTGCTCATCTGGAACCCGGTACGCATACGCTCGTAGGTGTTTGTCTGGGAACGCATAAGAATCAAATCGCTCGTAACCGATTTCCGCCACTAGTTCTGTTACTATCTCAAGATCGAAGCCTTGGATGTCGAACGTTCGGAACGCGACATGATCGTTGATGATTTCTTCGCCGCGTCGCAGTAAAAGTGCCTGTATTCCTCTAGCTTGCGGGGTCACTGAAATATACTGTTTCCATAATGAGTCAAAAAATTTGTCGCGATTCATACAGAAGGCCTTTTTATTTAGCTCGTAGGTGATCCCGGAGAACGGGATTGTATCTTAAGCATAAAGTCAGACTGAATTAGCGTTTATAATAGATACTCATAAGTAAACTGATTTTAGAAAACTGAGATGGTACCGATATTTAATACATGGCCGCTATAACCAGAACGAAAGATCGATCATCAAAACTTATGACGCTGACCATTCTAATGTTTAGCCTTCTCGGATGTGGATCGAACACGATCACTCAGCAGGCCGTTGTAGACAATAAAAAAGCTTATTCTAAGATATCGATTGGTGACGCGAGGGGGCACGTATTGGCTATACTCGAGACCAGTCAACAGGTTATACCCTTACGTTTTAAAAAACAGCCTGAGCGTTATTTGAGTTATGGTGAACGGGTCGAGATCCATTTCGTCCGGACGGCGTTGACGTCGGGGATCACTAATCATGACGATGACTTTACGCCCTATGTCTTTAAGAACGATATACTCGTTTCAGTAGGTTGGACTTATGTTAGCAAAGCCGAATTCCTTAGTAAGTCTCGCGAAGCAATCAGCGCGGGCGGAATCAAGCAAGACCAAGACGTCGTTGGCGATCGTCGCTAGGCATTGGGTAGACAGCCAGCTCTGGTTAGCGATAAATAGTAGACAGGTCTCTGCACAATATTTTTTGTATCGCGTGGCTAAGGGATACTCACCTACTCACTGAAATTTTGATTCAGCGAACCTTGTCGGTCTTAAATGAAGTGTTACGAGTTTCCATGTCTTGTAAAACATTGCAATAAGAGTGTTTTATTGGTCGTACAACCGTGGATATGAGGTTGGAAAATGATCCCAGTCTGAGCATTGAATCTTATTTTTATTCCATTAGTGCTTACCCTCGTCTTAAACATCTTAGCCGCTAATTTTAATAGATCTAGACCTGACTCTCGGCTGCTAGACGAGCTCCAGACATAAAACGATGTGGATCAATTAATCATCAAACCACGATGAAAGCTTACCCCTGGCCCTTGGCATTTTAACGATTTATACGACAAGTCTTCGAAAGGTTTTTTCATTCCCTACCACTTGTGGTCTGGTGCTGAGTGGGACGGTAATAAGTCGACAGAGAATTGTGTCCATAAGGTTGAATCATTCAGGGAATTTACTGACCTAAAAAAAGGCAGAGAAAAAGCAAAATTCTTGGCCGAAGGTGGTACACCGATCCCAAAACTGGTACGACTTTCGAGACGTATGCGTTGAAGAATAAGCAAGAAAAGCAGCATCTTATATGCCATGAAAGGGTTTGGCTCGCGTATAAGATTTTAGATTTGGAAGCGCTCGCCTCCGAGATAGTTCAATCTTGAACGGGACCGAATTCAGATTCCCCGCGGGTTATGGATGGCGAATCGCGGAACCCGAGGACTGTAATCCAGAGGCGTCAAAACAAACGGCACTGACTGAGATGACGTTTGATGAGGACTTCAACTTGGTTAAAATTGCAGATACTTATATTGAGAAGCCTGGCTTTTCTGCCAGAGTAGAAGACGACTATTATGAGTATTAGGTCGGAAAAGGTAGGATCCTTCTTTCCAAATTGCCTTGAGTTTGAGTTTTACAGAAGTTACGAGTAAGCGTTTGACTTCGCATTGCCATCGACGAAGTAACTACTCAGTTAGGAAATTATTGACGCTGGGTCAATGGAGTATGAATGACTAAAGAGATAACCTACAATCACTTGATTCGCCCATTCGGGCCACCAATTGGTCTATACGATATACCAGCGGAATTGTGCGCACAAATAAATAGCCTAGTTGATTCAAATAGTTCGGAACTTACTCCGAATGGTGAAAACTTAGCCGGTCAAATAGAGGGAGAGTTTCGAATATCTTCCGCAGCCTGCAAAAGGATAGGGTTGGGCGGTTATTTATTTAAAACCGTCTCAAAATATATAGAACAATCGATTGAAAAAAAGATAACTTCGTTCACGTTGATCGATGTTTGGGTCAACAGACAATTTGCAAATGAATATAATCCGACGCATTGGCATTCGGGTCACATATCTGGAGCTGGATGGTTGAAAGTACCATCAGATATGGTCGCAGCGGGTAAAAAGAGAAAGGATCGAGATGGGTGTATAACTTACACGCATGGATCGAGGCAATTCCTATCTCATTCGACATACATATTCGAACCCACGGCCGGTGTAATGTCTGTTTTTCCGCATTATCTCATGCATCATGTTTACCCCTTCGTGGCGGCTGGAGAAAGACGATCCTTGGCTTTTAATGCAAAAATTGATGAAGATATTTTCGATTGGTACGGTTCGTAGAGAAGTGATCGACACTATAAATAATAAAGAAAGAAAATGTTAATTTAGAGGAGATGCGTTGTCATATTTTTTCCTCGCTTTTAAACAGTACTTTTAAGGAGGATGGTGGCTATGGCGGGACTTGAACCTGCGACCCCAGCATTAT
>Ga0160422_10001431_pt1 | contig 14949 bp, 11 predicted proteins | sample Fk160mmetaG_FD_108192 | JGI IMG/M metagenome (GOLD analysis project Ga0160422, IMG submission 108192) | Marine microbial communities from the Central Pacific Ocean - Fk160115 60m metaG | ecosystem: Environmental > Aquatic > Marine > Oceanic > Photic zone | place: The Central Pacific Ocean...
AATTGAATAAGATAAATCTCCTCTCAAAAAAGGTATTAACCCAATAATAAAAATAAGCGTAATACCAAATGGTTCAATTAGAGCTCTGGGGAATTCAGGAAATGTTTCAGCTTTCCATAAATATGGAAAAGCTTTTTTACCAGCATTAATATATTTTTTTATAAAGAAATCTTCTGAGCTAGTTAAAAAAACATCAGCAATGGTTCTTATCGATTCTGATAAAGTCGCACTTATTTCTGATTCTAATATTATTCTTTGTTTAGCGGCAGATCTTATAAATGGTGTAACTGAAATCGAGATTAATAAATAACCTATTACTAAAAAAATAATTAAATAGAATGCCGCGAATTTTGAGAAAGTTAATATAGCTATAAAGACAAAGGTTGAAATAAAAAGACCAGTTGATATTTGTAAAATAGGTCGAATTAGTTTCTCTGATACCCTTGTCAAAGTTAATAATATTTTTGAGGATAGATCTGAAAAATTATCTGTTAAAAAATATTCATAATTTTGACTGAGTATCTTTTTTTGAACTTTTTGTGATAACTCTAGAAAAACTTTTGCTCTTAAATATTCTTGAAATCCTCTTAAAATTAGTCTTAGGAAAGAAGCTATCCAATTAAAAGATATATAAAATATAATTAACCATAGAGTTTTCTCCAGGGGGTCTTGAGGAATAATTTCTTGGAATGGTAATGAAGGGCTGTTCGCTTTACCTACTACAATGGTGAAAAGTCTTGATACAAAGCCAATAACTATTAAATCTGCTAATCCAGTTATTAATGCAATAGGCAGAATAAAAAGTAGTGATCTTTTTGTCTTAGATGAAAGATAAAAAATAAGGCGATTAATTAAATTAAAAGTTTCACTTTGCATTTTCATCTTTTCATTTAAACATGTTTAAAAACTTTTTTTTTGGAAAATGTGCAGTTTCAATACTGATCATGGAGAGTTTTTAATTTTGTTTAATTATTTTTAATTAATAGGCACCTCTATCAAAAGGAAATAGTATTACTCCTATAGTTCTTATAAGAATTCTCATGTCCATAACAATATTTCTTTGTTTTGCATATTTAAGATCTAAATAGACTCTCTTTTCATAGCTTAATTTATTTCTACCACTTACTTGCCATAATCCAGTCATCCCTGGCTTTACAGAAAAAACTTTTTGTATCGCATTGCCATATTTAGGTATTTCTTCTTTTACTATAGGCCTTGGTCCAACAATACTCATTTCTCCTCTTAAAACATTAATAAGCTGAGGTAACTCATCAAGACTAGTTATTCTTAAAAATTTTCCTATTGGTGTTATCCTCGGATCATTTTTAATTTTAAATGATGTTAGGTATTCCTTTTTAATATCAGGATTTTCAGATAGTATTTTTTTTAAAATATCATCTGCCTCAGGGTGCATAGTTCTAAACTTTTTACAAGCAAATTTCTTTTTATTTAAACCTATTCTTATTTGATTATAAATTATTTCTCCCCTCGAACTTGCTTTTACTAGTAAAGTTATTACAATAAAGATAGGACTTAAAATAAATATAAAAATTACAGCAAAAATTAAATCAAACAATCTCTTATAAAACTCATATTGAAAAAATATTTTTCTTAAAATGTAGTTAGGCATTTCTAAGTTTTTTTTATTTTAAATCATAACTTTGCGAAAAATTTATAAATAGAAATAATCATAATTTTATGTTATTAAAATTTATACTTATCTAAGCATTCGTTAATGAAGTTGCGAAAATTTAATTCAAAATTTTCTTTACTAAAATTAAGAGACCATTCATTTATCATCTCACTCGATAAAGTGCTCCAAATTTTCTTATCTTCAAACCATGTAACTGCATCACATAAAGATTGAACATTTTGTTTCCTGAACAATATGCCAGTAGGAATCTTACTATTTGAGGTTATACAATTAATGGTATCTTTTAATCCAGCATAATTAAATCCAATAACAGGAGCCCCAGCAGCCATTGCCTCAACCGGAGCAATTCCAAAGTCTTCTGTGCCAGCATATACAAAAGCTCTACATGTTTCCATTAGATTTTTAACAGCTTGATCATCAAGAAAACCTAAAACTTTTACATTTTTATTTGCAAGCTTTAAAAGATTAAACTTTTCAGGGCCATCACCAATTATAAGGAGTGGTAATTGTAGTTTGTTGAAAGCTTTTATTAATATATCTACTCTTTTATTTGGGACTAATCTACAAACACTTAAGTAGAAATTAGCTCTATTTTGTTTAAAGCTATAATTAGAAGTCATAACTGGAGGAAAAATTACTTTGGAATCTCTTCCCCAGTATTTTTTTATTCTTCTGGAAGTGAAATTTGAGTTTGATGCAATAAAGTCAATTCTTGTTGAACTAAGTTGATCCCAATATCTCATAAAATGTAAAATTAATCTTATTAAAGGAGAAAAACCAGCTTTTGATAATTTACTATTTTGGACATATAAATTCATTTGGTCCCATGCATATCTCATGGGGGTATGAACATAACTTATATGTAATTGATCAGGTGAAGTTATTACACCCTTTGCCGCTAGATGGCTTGAACTTATTATTAAATCGTATCCACTTAAATCTAGTTGCTCAATTGCTAAAGGGAAAAGAGGGAAGTAATATTGCAAGAATCGAGCACTAAAAGGTAAGTTTTGAACGAAAGAGGTATTAATTTTTTTATTATAAATCCATGAATTTCTGTTTGAAGATAAGTCTTCGAAGAGTGCAAAAAGATCAGGATTAGAATAAATTTTAGTAATTAACCCATATAATATTTCAGCTGCCTTTTCAGCACCTCCAAAATATCTTTTTGAATACCAATCATGAATAAAAGCAACTTTCTCAATATTATGCATTATTTTATTTAATTTTTAGATTTAAATATATTCTTTATTCTATTACTTAATGAATAAAGAAAATTATTAAATTTCAATATTTTTGAAATTAAAATTTTATTATAAAAAACTTATAAATTTAAGCTGGAACAATTTATTTATAAGCAATATAGTATTTAGAGTATCTTGTAATTTATTTTCTTTATTTAATTGAATTGCTTTTTTTACAGAAATTTCAGATTCTGAAAATTTAAATTGATAAAGTTCAGTAATTGATTTTGCTAATAATAAATTTGGATTTTTATTATCATAAATTATTATTTTATCAATCGTTTTGGAAGCTTTATCTGCTTTTTTTTGCAAAATTTGACTTATAGCTACTGCGTAGAGATTATTAATGTCATTTGTATTAGAATATTTATATAAATGAATTAATTCACTATCTTTTAGATATTTTTGCGTTGGGTCACTTTGATTCAAAAGACTAACTAAATTAAATAATTTTTCAAAATCTCCATTCTTCAAAAGTAAACCAAGATATTCTACTGATTTAATTTTGTTTTTCATATAGTTAATATTTTTTTTGGTATCACTTATCAACACTTTTTCTGAAGGATAAATTGTTTGTTTTTTATTAATTAATGTAGTTTTATAATAAGGTATATTTTTAAATCTATTATTAAGATTACTTTCTTGGGAAATAAAATCTATGTTTGCACAATTATACATTTTATGATCTTTATAATCTAATTCAGGAATTACAAAGTTTTCTTCGTAAAAATATCCATTATTTTCATAATTAGAATCAAATAAATTAATTAATACTATTGAGTTTTTTAAATCTTTTATTTTTCCAATTATTTTTGACTTGATTCCATTTTGCATAATTTCAACTTTAATACTAGGAATTTTATTTTCACAATATTCAAGTTTGATATCGTTACTTATTACTTTTCTTTTCATAATGCTTATATTTTCACCATTTGGTAATTCCCAATTATTAAAAACATAGAAAGAATCTGAATCTCTTATCATTTGATCTAGTTTTTTTCTAGATTCGCTTTGCATAATACCCTGATTCCCAGTTTTTAAAATAAACCAATCAAAATTATATAAATCTTTCTTGTAATTTTCTTCGTTACTTATAATTTGTCTTATTACAACATTATTATTCTGTCTTAAAGCTTCTGCTTCAAGGTTAAAAGTATTTAATAATCCTAGATCGGGTATCATACCAACTATTTTTTTATTGTAGGGAGATACTAATGATATGGATTTAATTATTTCTTGATGAAGTTTATTAAAGTTAAATTTTATATCATCATTATCTGAGTAAGTAGATGATATTTGCTTTTCTTTTAAGTTAAATGAAAATGAATTTATCAAAAGTATTGATAATAAAAAAATGATAATAAACTTTTTTATATTTTTTTTGAATTCTATTCGAGTTATTATTATTCCAAAGATTATGCATAATTGAGGGTAAATTGGTAATATAAATCTTATATCTTTAGAGCTCATTAAAGAACCAATTAAATAAATACTAAAGGGAAATGATAAATACCAAATAACTCTTTTATTCAATAAAAAATTTTTTTTATTTTTATCTAAATCTATTATTTTTTTTAAATTTAATAATGCAAAAGATATGATTAAGCTCGTGAAATAAAATCCAGGTATTTTGAAAATCTCTTTTAAGTAGAAAGTCCAACCAGAAATTGTATTAGCATCTAAGCCTTCTTGATAATTGATCCCCCAATTCCAAGCATTATTAATTGAGCTTAGTATTGTAATCCAGTTCAAGCTTACCCATGGATATATTATTACTGTGAATGAAAAAACGTATAAGAATATTAGAATTATTTTTTTTGATAAATTTGAATCTTTTTGTAAAATTTTAATAAGTAATATTATTAGAGGAAATATAAAATAAATAATACCCGTAGGTTTTACTAAGAATACTAATCCAAGTAAGCTGCCAGATATTAAAGCATCAAAATAATTATAATTTTCTTTAAGATATACTCTTGTTAAATAAAACCACTTCATTGTTATCATTGCACAGAGTGAGATATCTATAAGAAAAACTGTTCTTAGATTTATTATTAATGGGCTTAAGGTGAAAATTGATGCTGATATAAGACCTAAATTCTCATTATTAATTTTTTTTCCCAACTGATATATAGAAATTATCGTTATTAGATTAAAAATTTGATTTGAAAGTATTGCATTTTTGTAACTCATACCAAATATATTCATAAAAATTCCTGAAAAAATGTAAGTTAATGGTCCTCTATAACTATCCGTGACGCTCCAAAATAAATTAATCCAATCTTTATTGAAAATATTGATATCTTTAAAAAGAAGAGTATATTTATAAGCATTTGATAAATGGTAGCCTTGATCCCATGCAGGAGTTAAATTGTCTTGATAATTTATTAATGAGAAATCAATTATTATTGAAATTAAGGTAATTATTAAAATATAAATAAAATTACGATTTTTACTTAAAATTTTTCTCATAACTATTTATTGACTGAGATTATATTTTTCATACCCGCCAAAATTATCCAAAATGCCAAACTTATTCTTATATCTAAATATTGGACATCAACCATATTTGAAATTAGAAGAACTATAAAAGATGTAATCCAAGCTCTTTCAAAATAATCTATATTTTGATCTTCTAATTCTTTAAATAATTTTATCTTTCTACTTGAATTAAATAATATATAAATTAAAAATATTAAGATTGATATAGCTGCAGGTAAGCCATAACTTACTGCAAGTTCTAAAATTAAATTATGAGAATGACCTTTGTAAAAACCAGTTTCTGAAATAAATCTAGAAGTAAAAGAACCAGCACCTGAGCCAAAGATAGGATTCTCTGAAATATAATTTAGGGCACTACCCCATATTTTAAGCCTTGAAGTATCAAGGCCCTCAAAACCTGCACTTGTGAATTCCATCCATATTTTTTGTGGAATAATATCTCTTAATATGTTCTGCAGATAAATACCGAATATAGGTCTAATGCAAATAAGAATAGCAGAACTAATTATTATAAATATAGGAAATATTAATCTGATAGTTTTTATTCCAAAAACTAATATTATGCTGATAATAAGTCCTCCCCATGCAGCCCTAGAATTTGATAAAACTAAACAGGTTAATATCCCACAAAATATTGAAAGAATAGTGGTTTTTCTAATAAAATTATTTCTTTGAATAGTAGTCGCAATACTAAATGGCCAGATAATATTCAACCATGCGCCAGCGTAATTTGCGTTGCTAAATAAACCACTAAGGCCAGCAGGATCAATTATTGGTTTTTGATACCACTTTATAAATCCATATAATAATTGGTAAGGTCCATGCCAACCAAAAAAATATTGAAAAATACCAGTTATTAGAACAGGAATAGAGCCTGATATTAGACTGTATGCACACAATCTTCGTTGATAATTATTTTCTAAATATGCCTGAGATCCCCCAAAAAAACAAAACAAGGGTAACCAGTTAAATAAGCCTAACCAAGAAAGACTAAAATCCCAATTATAGGATAATTTATTAACTGAGATTGAATGATATATTGCAGATATAATCATTAAAAGACTTGAAATTAATAAAGGCAAATTCCATCTATCTTTTAAAATATTTTTTAGATTATTTTTTTTATTTACTATAAAAGAAGAAATAATAAAAATTATTGCAAGACTTGGAGCAGAAGCTAGAAAGAAAATACCTATTAAAAATAAGTTATTTCCAATGCCAATCATCTTTATTTCATTAATTAATTTTCCTAAATTCAATTTCCTTAATAATATATATAATAATTTATATCCTTATAATATTTCAACTAGAATTATTTTTATTATTTTTTTAAATAAACTATTTATATTTAAATATTTAATAAAATATATTAATCTTGTGATCTTATAAAATATTTGCTAAATCATAAATATATATAATTATTTATAAATTTTGATCTTTGATTGGGAATAAAATCTTTTATGAAGTCTTTTATTAATAAAAAAAATGCTTCAAAAATACCTTATTCAATAATTGTATTTTTTCTATTTTTGTATATTTGCCCAAATATAAAATATTTTGGCGTTGGTGAAATGTCTTACCTTCCAGGATTAATAATATTATTTGCATATTCATTTCTTGATAAAGCAGAATTTTTAAAATATTTTGCTCTTTTCTTTTTATGTTTAATATGGCCTTTCTTAATATATTCTTCAGAATATTTAGTTAATTATTCCTCAATTTCATATCTTGTTTCTCTTTATATTTTAACAATACCTATCCTTTCTTCTGTTTTACTAGGAAGAATAATTGGGATAAGATTTGCTGAAAATAAGAAAATTGATAATCAAAATGAAATAAAAAAAACAATTATTTTGCTATCTTTTTCTCTTTTATTAAGTGGTGTTCTTAATAAAATAAATCCTTCAATATTAAATACAATACTTTATACAGGAAGAACCTCTGCGGGGAGATGGACATTTTTTTTTACAGAACCTTCTCAAGCATCATCTGTATTACTTATTTTTTGGTTTGCATCATTACATGTGATTTTTAGAAGAAATTTTTATAACTTTTTAGGAAAAAATAAGTCAATATATTTTTTATTCATTATTTTTGTAACTCTTGTTTTTACTTATTTATCCTTGCCAATAACCCTTCTGGCACAAATCTTAATTTTCTTCTTATTAATTATTCTAATTTATTTTGCATCTTATTTAATTAAACTAATTTTTTCAAATAACTTTTATATTATAAATCTATTTAATAGGAAAATTAAAAAGCATTCTTTTTATTCTATTACATTATTTTTTATTTCTATAATTTCAGGATATTTCTTATTCTATCAAAAAAATGCATTGCTTCTTTATAGGCTTAATAGCTTTGTATTTGGTTCAGAAAATTTCTTATTTTCAATATTCTATATAGGAGGATTTAGAGTTTATTATTCCTTTGCCGCATTAATTGCTTCCTTTAAAAGTCCTTTACATTTTCCTGGTATGTGGTCAGGTAAGTTTGCTCCTGAGATGATTTCAATTCTTAATGATTTTAATATTATGCAGAGTGATGAATTTCTACAACTTTCTAAAAGCTTTTCAGTCATAAAACCTCTTGGCTGGTTCTATTTTTCAATTTATGATTTTGGAATTTTAGGATTTATTATTTTTTGCTTATTATTCTTTAGAAGATATATCAATTATTTTATTAAGGGAATTTTTAAAACTGATTTTATGGCAATTTCCTTATTTTCAGCACAAATATCTATATTTATAATATCCATTCTACCTTCAACTCCTTCAGTATTTTTTCCTTTACTAACTTATTGTTCTTTAATCTCTTATTCTGAGAGTGTAAAAAAGAAATTAATAATACAAAATTAATAATTAATTTTCATTAATCTATTTTTTAAGAAATTATTTATATAAATTCTTTTAATAAAAAAAAAATTATTTACTTCTAATTCTTGCATAATTTTTCTTAATGAATTAAATTTAATTATCAATAAATTGATTTCTTAAATGTTTTTTAGTAAAAGAAAAACTAGCTTATTTGCCTTTTCTCTTTTATTTAATATTTTTTACTCACAATTTTTTTCTAATAAAGTTTTAGGTGAGATAAATAATTCCTCAAATATAAAAAGTTTATATACCAATTCTTCACCAAATCAAAAATTTATAAAAGATATCAATTCATATAGATTAGGGCCAGGAGACCAAGTCTATATTAAATTTGCGGGTCTGCCAGAATTTAGTAGAAATTATTTTATAGGTCCAGAAGGCTACTTGATTTTGCCTGAAATTCGTTCTATTAATGTAAATAAATTAACATTAGAGGAGTTAAATAATTTATTGCTTAAAAAATATTCTGAATTTTTAATCGACCCCGATATTTACTCAATTATTACTTTATATAGACCAGTTAGGGTTTATGTCATCGGAGAAGTTGCTAGACCAGGTTTTTATACTTTAAGAGGTACTCTTAATAATAGTTTAGTTATTGAACAAAATACCTTAACTGAAGAAAGTGAATCTATCATTAACAGTCAGTTCCCTCAAATAATAGATCCTTTAAAAACAAATTCTGATACTTTATTTCCTACAATTTTTGATGCAATTAAAGCTGCTCAAGGAGTCACTCCTTACTCAGACTTATCGAATGTAGAGTTACTTAGAAATATAGGTAAATTAGGAAGTGAGAAAGTGAAGGCAAATGTGAATTTTCTATCTTTGATAACTGAAGGAAATCAATCACAAAATATTAGAGTTTTGGATGGAGATACTGTTGTTGTCTTAAAAAGTAAGAATGTGTTAAAAGAGCAAATTTCCAAAATACTAAAAACGAATTTATCTCCCGATGTTCTTAAAGTATATGTTACTGGTAATGTCGTGTCTCCAGGTATGATTAAGTTGCCTGCAGGTTCAGGATTAAATCAGGCTTTAGCACAGGCAGGGGGTAAGAAGATCTTAAGTGGAAGTGTGGAATTTTTGCGATTCAGTAACGAGTATAATATTGATAAAAGAAAATTTTCATATGACTTAAAAGCTAAGCTTAATACTTATAAAAATCCTATTTTGATGAATGGGGATATAGTAAATGTCAGAAAATCTATCATTGGAAATGCTTCTGAAGGGATTTCAGAAATTTCAAGACCAGTTGTTGGTATTTATTCTTTATACAATTTGTTTTATGATTAAATAATATGGAAAATAAGAAAATTTTGGATAACGAATTTAAATCATTAGTTGAATCTTCTGAAGATATAGATTTAGGAGATTATCTTAATATAATTATTAGAAGAAAATTAATAATCTTCTCAGTAACTTTATTAGGTGTTATTGCGAGTTTTTTTTATTCGAAGCAAAAAACACCTATTTATGAGGGTGGTTTTCAAATAGTTTTAGAAAATGAAAGTAATTCTAAAAATCCTTTTAATTTTGATTCAAATTCATCACCCTTATTATCTGGATTGGCTTCTTCTTTTCAATCATCACAATCTAAAAATATAAAGACTGAGGTCAGTATTTTAAAAAGCTCTTCTGTATTAAAACCTGTTTATAAATTTGTTGTTCAAGAGAAATACAATAATGATTTTTCTAAATTGCCCTATAAGTCTTGGCTTAATGGATCTTTAGACATAAAATTAGTAAAACGTACTTCTGTCTTAGATATAAGTTATTTTGATAGTAAAAAAGAATTAATCAAACCAGTTCTTCAAAAGATATCTGATGTTTATCAAATTTATTCTGGTAAAGAAAGGAGATTAGGATTAACTAAAAGTTTGAAATATGCAGAAGATCAGTTAGAAAAAATTACGATAAAGTCTAGGGAATCACTGTTTGAATATCAAAAGTTTGCATTGAAAAATTCACTTGGTAATATTGATGGCTTACCTAAATTAAGATCAAATAATTTCCAATTAAGCAATTTAAATAATATTGAGAATTTAAAGCTGAAGAACAATAAAGATCAGACTTCTATTAGATACGATCAAACTTATAATTCATTAGTAACTTTAGAAAATCTTTATTTATCAAAATCAGCATATCTGAAACCAAATTCAGAATATTTAAAGAATTTAAAATTGAAAATTTCTAAAATAGAGAAAGCTCTTTATAGGCCAAAAGAGGTTCTTCTCAAGCATAGGGAATTACAAAGAAATGCTGTAAGAGATGAAGAGTTGTTAAGTACTCTGGAAAATCAGATAATTTCATTGAAATTACAAATTGCTCAACAAAATGATCCATGGGAACTTATTTCTGATATAACAATTATCGATGATCCTGTTTCGCCCAAGATAAAAGAAACTTTAATATATGGTTTTTTAGCTAGTTTATCATTATCGATTTTAATTGCTTTTATAATTGATAGATTAACAGGATTAGTTTATACGCAAGATTATTTTAAGAATAAGCTTCCTACCCCTTACCTCTTTACCCTTCCCTTTAACAAAAGTTCAATATGGGCAGAATGTATAGACTTAATGGCAAGTTCAATATCTTCTACAAAAGGTTTAAATTTATTTGTTTTATCTTCAAATGAGGCAGTAGAAGAACGTATTTTTTGTGATTATGTTAAAAATAGACTCAAAAAAAGCCTTAAAGTAATAGTTTCTCAGAGTATTTCTGAGTTAAATCAAGAATACATTACAGTATTAGTATGTTCTTCAGGCACAACAAATAGAGAGAAACTATCTACTATAAGTAATCAATTGAAATTTTTAAAACAATCTCCACTTGGATGGATTTATTTAGATAAAAATTCTAAATTATAAAATTACGCTTCCTGCAGGATTCGAACCTGCGGCCCACTGCTTAGAAGGCAGTTGCTCTATCCAGCTGAGCTAAGGAAGCATCTTCTTATTATATCCGATAGTAAAAACTGAAACAATAAAAATCTTTTATCTATAATTAATATTTAAAATTATTTTTTAAAATTTAAATTTTATTTATAAATCTAATAGAATATAAGAAATTAATATTCTGATTTTGGCTAAAAGGCTTACAGATAAACAAAAAGAAGAAATAATTCAACTTTTCATCTCTGGAGTTAATATTGACTTAATATCTAAGCAATTTAATTGCACTAAATTAACGATTTCTAGAAATCTAAAGAAGAATTTTGGAGAAGCTGACTATAAACAATTAGTTCTAAAAAGTAAATTAGAAAATGATATAAGTCAAAAAAATGATTATGTATATTTAAATGGCATTAATAATAATACAAAGATTAACAAGAAAGTTAATAAAAGGAAAATCGATAAAAAAGTAACAGAACAATCCGTTGCAGCATCTGAGTTTGTTGAAGTAACACCTTTACTTGAAAATATTGATGACTCATCGCAGAAAGATTTATCCTCTGTTCCATTATCAGATATTGATTTCCCAAAGAATGTGTTTATGATTGTAGATAAAAAAATTGAATTAGAAATAAAATACCTTAGAGATTTCCCAAAATGGCAATTTCTATCTCAGGATGAGCTACAAAGAAAAACAATTCAAATTTATTTTGATTTAAAAATAGCTAAGAGTTATTGTGGCAAGGAACAAAAAGTTATTAAGGTTCCTAATACACAAGTCTTTAAATTAGTCGCACCAATTTTGCTTTCTAGAGGTATTTCAAGAATAGTAAGTACTGATAAATTAATTTCTCTTTAATTTACTTGTTTTTTATTTTTACAATTTAAGGCTAAAAGATTCCCTGAAATAGATCCAGAGATAAAACTTATACCAATAATAAAACTTATAGGTAAACTTACTGTCTCTCCTATTATTAATTTAACTCTGCCTTTATGTGAACTATTTTGTATCCCAATAATTAAAAGCAAAAATAAACCAGAATTTAAAGTAATGGTAAAAAAAATTTTTTTTAACAAAACTAACATTTTTTAAAAGTAATCAAAATTTTTGTACATATCATAAATTATACTTTTCTTAAGATTATTCTTTTTCGCTAAATATTTTGATGCTGCAGATAAATTTAAGCCTGCTTCCGTCAACGCATAAAGTTCTTTCTTTAATTCTATTTTATTATATTGATCATTTTTCTTCGCAATATTATTCCCTTTGATTACTACAGTAACCTCTCCAATTACATCTCTTCCCTCAAAATGTTTGATTACTTGTTCAATATTATTACCAATATGTTCCTCAAATATCTTTGTTAATTCGCGAGAGATGATAATTTCTCTTTCTCCTCCACAATATTCTTTAAGTTCAGCTAATAATTTCTTTAAACGATGAGGTGATTCAAAAAGAATTGTTGTCTTATCGTTTTTACTAATATCTAAAAGAAGACTTTCTCTTTCAGAACTTTTCTTTGGAAGAAAACCTTCAAATGTGAATTTAGAGGATGGGAGTCCGCTAGCGACAAGAGCAGTTATAGCAGCGCAAGGTCCAGGTATACAAATAATATTAATACCGTTAAATCTTGCTTCTTTTATGAGATCTTCACCAGGATCACAAATGCTTGGCATGCCTGCGTCACTAACAAGGGCTATTGATTTGCCATTATTCAATTCATCAATGATTTTAGGAATTTTCTTTTTGGAATTGTATTTGTTGAAACTTATAAGATTATTAGTAAATTCAAATTTATTCATTATTTTTTTTGTTTGCCTCGTGTCTTCACATGCAATTAATGAAACATTCCTAAAAATGTTTAAGGCTCTAAAGGAAATATCACCTAAATTTCCAATGGGTGTTCCCACAATATATAAAACACTACTTTCAGGTTCTTGACTTTTATGAGAAAATAAAGAGACATTATTCATTTAGTGATTAAATTACCTCCTAGAGTAGATATTAATAATCTCATAAATGACTTGAGAACTTTTAGTTGGGAAGCATCCAAGATACTTCTCGATTATGCTCAAATAATAAAAGATTCAAATTATAAAAGCAATATCATTAAAAATGGTAATTTAGAAGATCCTGTAACTTTAGCTGATCTTAGAGTTAATGAAATGATGATACAAAGAATTAATGAAAATTATAAAAATATTAATTGGGAAATTTTAAGCGAAGAGAATGCAAAAATCGACCCTAATAATAAAAATCTAAATAAAGATTTTTTATGGGTTCTGGATCCTCTTGATGGAACTAAAGATTTTCTTCAAGGAACAGGAAATTATGCAATGCATCTGGGCCTTAATTATAAAAATAAGCCTTATTTAGGGATTGTTCTGATTCCTGATAAAGATGAATTGTGGATCACTAATCATGAGAAGGTTTGGTGTGAAAATAGATATGGAACTTTGAAAAAAACTAAATTATCTAAGAAATCTGAATTTAAGGAAATGACGATAGTTACAAGTAAAAACCATAGAAATCAAACTCTTAAAAATTTAATTAAAAGACTTAATTTTAAAGAAGTAATTGTAATGGGAAGTATTGGCTGTAAAGTTGCATCTATATTAAGAGGTGACAGTGATATTTACATATGTTTAAGTTTACCTGGAGCAAGTGCACCTAAGGATTGGGATTTTGCAGCACCAGCAGCTGCTCTTAAAGCAGCTGGCGGTGCAATAACAAATCTATATAATCAAGAATTAACGTATGGAAATTCTAATTTTGAACAAGGGGGTATAATAATTGCCTCTAGTAATAAAGCTAATCATCAAAAAATATGCTATGAGATAAAAGAAATAATTAGTAAATATGACTTATATCCCCTTAACCTTAATTAAGTGGCGCTACAGGGGTAGGTGTGGGCTCTGGATATGAAAACCCATTATTTTGAGAAACTCCTCTCAATGTTAAGTTTATTCTCCCTCTACTATCAATTTCTCTTACCCTTACAGTCACATCGTCACCTTGTCTTACCACATCTTCGACTCTCTCAACTCTAGCCTCAGATAACTGAGATATATGGATCATACCTTCTTTCCCAGGTAGAATTTCTACAAAAGCACCTATCGGAATAATTCTTGTAACTACGCCTGTAAAGATTTCACCTTCATGTACTTTTCGAGTTAATCCTTCAATGATTTTTTGTGCTTCCTCAGCGGCTGCACCATCATGAGATGCAATAGTTACGATCCCTCCATCTTCAATGTCAATTTTTGTATTTGTCCTTTCTGTAATTCCTTTAATGGTGCGCCCCCCGGGACCAATAACAGTACCAATTAGTTCTGGATCAATCCTGAAGCTTAAAAGTCTTGGTGCATGTGGCGATAGAGATTCTTGAGGTTTGTCTATCGCTTCCTGCATTTTTTCAAGGATTTGTAACCTGGCTGGACGAGCTTTCTTAATAGCATCAGAAATAATAGATACTGATAACCCTGTAATTTTCATGTCCATTTGAAGTGCTGTAATCCCTTTTTCTGTACCTGCAACTTTAAAGTCCATATCTCCAAGAAAATCTTCAATTCCTTGAATATCAGTAAGAATACGAACTTCCTTTCCTTCTTTAATTAATCCCATAGCAGTTCCACTAACAGGAGCTTTTAAGGGAACACCAGCATCTAATAATGAAAGTGTACTTCCGCAAACTGAACCCATTGAGGTAGATCCATTAGAACTCAATACTTCACTTACAACGCGAAGAACATATGGGAATGTCTCTTTGCCCGGT
>Ga0160422_10001432_pt1 | contig 14946 bp, 14 predicted proteins | sample Fk160mmetaG_FD_108192 | JGI IMG/M metagenome (GOLD analysis project Ga0160422, IMG submission 108192) | Marine microbial communities from the Central Pacific Ocean - Fk160115 60m metaG | ecosystem: Environmental > Aquatic > Marine > Oceanic > Photic zone | place: The Central Pacific Ocean...
ATACCAAACGATATAGCCCTTAAACAGGAGTTAGCAACACCGATATATTGGTACGATAATGTGGGTAGACGTGTATTGGAAAGTAAGGATCAGATTAAGAAAAGATTGCAGGGAGCAGGGTCACCAGATTTAGCTGATGCATTAGCACTAACGTTTGCCCTGCCAGTAGCCAAGAAAGTGCCAGAGGATATATACATCAAAAGACGTAAAGAATCTACAGGTAAGACGGAATATGACCCATACAGCAGACTCTAACTTTGTTCGTGTAGCACATGGTCTAGATGTAAAGCCATTGCTTAAATTATTAGACGATAAACCAGAATTATGGACAGAAATAACAGCACGACAAAAGGTAACTAACTCACCACACAAAGATACCGAGTGCATATACGTCAGAGGGCCATTAAAGATGAGTTTGTACTACGTCATGCACGATCTAGGATCGTATGACTACCCATGCATGAATTATTTACAGCCAGCACTTGTTCCATTGATGCGACCAATATTAAAAAAGTTAGAAGTTAAAGAGATGGGAAGAGTATTGATTGTCAATCTTAAACCTAGTGGCCATGTAACCAAACATAATGACCAAGGATTGTATGCAGATCACTATTCAAGATTTCATATAGTGTTAAAAACTAACGAATGGTGTAGCCAAACTTGCGGAGATCAGAAGCAAAAATTTGAGGCAGGTGAGGTTTGGTGGTTTAACCACAAAAAAGTACATACAGCGGACAATGTTGGCATGACAGACAGAGTACATATAATATTTGATTGTAAGACCAAGTATTTTTCTATGGATGGTGTGACCGTAACTGGCGATATAGCCGTTATTCTTGATAAATGTGGAGTAGTTAATGATTGACATTAAACTAGCCACAGTTGATGAGATGCTGGCTGAAGCATCAATCCTGTTTGAAGAGCATTACGAAGAGATTGCTCGTAACAAGCAGGTGATGAAGCTAAAACCAGATGAATTGACCTATCGCAAAATGGAAGACGCAGGTCAAATTTTCATTTTGTCAGCAAAACAAGCTGATGTTTTGATTGGTTATTCTGTTAACTTTGTCACTAATCATTTACATTATGCTGATCTTCGTATAGCCCAAAATGATTTGTTGTTTATCAGCAAAGAACATAGGGGAGGAAGAATCGGTTTAAAGTTGATTAGAGAGACAGAAAGTCACGCAACATCACTCGGATGCAAGCTAATGCTATGGCATGCCAAAGAAAACACCACTTTGTCAGCTTTGTTGCCGAGAATCAACTACGGTGTACAAGACATTATTTATTCCAAGGAGTTATGACATGGCAGTTGTAGGAGCAATTGCAGCAATAGGAACTACTATTGCTTCTGTGAGTGCAGCAAACGAGCAGAGAAAAATACAAAAGAAACAGTTGGAACAACAACGAAGAGCTAATGAACAAGCTTTAACTCGTGCTGAAGAAGAAAAAGAAAGGGCAGAGATGGAATACAATAGAGCAAACAGACAAAATGTTGATGTTCAAAGTGCATTAGATGCTAGTAAGTTGTCAACTAAACAAGGAGCATCAGGTACTTTATTAACTGGAAGCATGGGTGTTAATCCAGAAGAATTAGATACAAGCAAAAACACACTACTAGGTGGTTGATTTATGAAAACCAAGAGAGAAAAACTACTGACAAGGTGGGGACACCTTAGATCAGAAAGGGCTACTTGGTGGTCACATTGGCAAGAGATTACAACATATTTGTTACCAAGAAATGGACGTTATTTTGTACAGGACAGGAACAAAGGCCATAGAAGACATAACTCGATATATGACAATACTGGTACAAGAGCGTTAAGAACGTTAGGTGCTGGCATGATGGCAGGTGCAACATCCCCTGCAAGACCTTGGTTTAGATTAGCAACGGCTGATCCAGAGTTAAATAAATTTGCACCTGTTAAATTATGGCTTAATGATGTAACAGAACGTATGCAATTGGTGTTTCAGAAATCTAATACATACCGAACATTGCACAGTATGTATGAAGAATTAGGCGCATTTGGTACAGCTGGGTCAATTATTTTGCCTGACACTAAAACTGCGATACATCATTACCCAGTAACAGTAGGAGAATATGCAATTGCTACTGATTACCAGGGCAGAGTCAACACTTTGTACAGAGAATTTCAAAAAACTGTAGGAGAACTTGTAAGAGAGTTTGGATATAAGAAATGTTCAACGTCCGTTAAGAATCTGTTCGACAGGGGTAACCTAGATACTTACATAACGGTCATTCATGCAATAGAACCAAGAGATGATAGAGAGCGTGACTTCAGTAAAAAAGATAATACCAACATGGCATACAAATCTTGTTATTTCGAGCAAGGTGGCGATGGCGATCAAGTGTTACGAGAAAGTGGATACAGAGAATTTCCAGCAGTTGTGCCAAGGTGGGGTGTTGCAGGTGGTGACATCTATGGCAATTCACCAGGGATGGAGGCGTTAGGTGACATAAAACAGTTACAACACGAGCAATTACGCAAGGCACAGGGCATTGATTACCAAACAAAACCTCCATTGCAAGTACCAAGCTACATGAAAAACAGAGATGTAGACAGTTTACCTGGTGGAGTTACGTTTGTTGATGGACAACAAGGTAAAATTGAAACTGCATTTAACGTAAACTTAAATTTAAATCATTTATTAGCTGATATACAGGACGTAAGACAACGTATTAATGGTAGTTTTTATGCTGATTTATTTCTTATGTTGGCAAATGCTACTGACACACGCATGACAGCGACAGAAGTAGCAGAACGTCATGAAGAAAAGTTGTTAATGTTAGGGCCAGTATTAGAACGATTACACAATGAATTGTTAGATCCATTAATTGACATTACGTTTAACAGAATGGTTGAAAACAATCTAGTGCCACCTGCCCCACCTGAGTTGCAAGGCATGGAATTAAGCGTAGAATTTGTATCTATGTTGGCACAAGCCCAACGTGCAATAGGAACAAACAGCGTAGATAGATATGTCAACAGTATGGGTTTAGTAGCACAAATGAAACCTGATGTATTAGATAAATTTGATTCTGATTCATGGGCAGATAATTATGCAGATATGTTAGGTGTTGATCCATCGTTAATAGTACCTGGAGCACAAGTTGCAAAGGTACGCAAAGCAAGAGCAGAAGCACAACAAGCAGCAGCACAAGCCGAGCAGCAACAGCAAGCTGCTGAAAATATGGCCAAAATTGGTAAGAATGATGCAAGTAATATGCAAGATATTCTTAACCAGTTTAGTGGCTACAATTCACCATCACCATTGGAGGTTTAAATGGAAAAAACACCCGACAATTTTAATTACGGCAATATGACAGCCGATTTTAGAACTCGATATAAAAAAATGTTAGAAGAAAAAAACAGAAAAAAGGTTGATAAAAAGAAAAAAAACGCATTACAAACAATAGCTGACAAGTTATATGGAGGAAGTGGTAAATGAGTTTATACGAAAACATCCACGCAAAACGGAAAAGAATTAAAGCAGGATCTGGTGAACGGATGAAAAGAAAGGGTGAGAAAGGTAGACCAACTGCAAAAGATTTTAAGAATGCTGCAAAAACTGCAAAAAAAATGTACCCTAATCAAAAATAGGTGTGACCGTAATATGGTTATAACTAGATATATTGGAGCATGAGCGAATATAATCCTCTCGATCTTAAAGGTCAACAAAAATCTAAAGACAACAAAAAGTCCGCAGACAAAATTGACCGACAGAACGAGGAATCGGATATAAAATGGCTCATGAGCAGCAAGAGGGGTCGCAGATTTATCTGGAGACTTCTGGAAATGGCAGGTGTATTCCGATCATCGTTCAACACTAACGCAATGGCAATGTCATTCAGCGAAGGTAACAGGAACTATGGTTTGCAACTTCTGAATCAAATCCACACTCTCTGCCCCGAACTATATCCGACAATGATCAAGGAGCAAAAAAATGTCAGAAACGCTGATGACGGAAGCCAACCAAACCAATGAAGGCGACACTCAACAGCCAGTAGACGCATCAACTGAAGCAACTACTGACACCGAGCAGCAAGCTGAAGGTGTACAGGAACAACAAGTTTCGGATGAAACCGCTGTTGATAGTGAAACTAGCGAAAAGGATGCACCAGAAGGTGCTCCTGATAAATACGAGTTCAATGCAAAGGTGGCTGACGCACCAGAAGAACTCGACCCCGAAGTTTTAACTGCTTTCGGTGATGTCGCTAAAGAACTAAACCTGCCACAAGAAGCTGCACAAAAAGTATTAGACAAAGTTGCACCTGTTATACAGGCAAAACAAGCTAAAGTTGTCGAACAAACTAAAATTGAATGGGCAAACCAATCAAAATCTGATCAAGAATTTGGTGGTGAAAGTTTAAACGATAGTTTAGATGTTGCAAAAGCATCACTCGATACTTTTGGTACTGATGCTTTGAAGTCGCTGCTACAGGAAACAGGCTTGGGAAATCACCCCGAAGTAATTCGGTTCATGTACCGAGCAGGTAAGGCAATTAGTGAAGATAGTTATGTAGGTAATTCTGAGGGTGCTGTTGGTAAATCTAACATTCCTAAAGATTTTAACGGCATAGCTAACGCACTATATTCAAATCAGCAAAACAAGTAAGGAGTTATTAAATGGCTACTCTCTCAACCTCAAATTTAACACTAGCGGATTGGGCAAAAAGATCTGACCCAGACGGTAGAGTTCCAATCGTTGCAGAACTACTTTCACAAAGCAACGAAATTCTAGAAGATTGCGTTTTTAAGGAAGGTAATTTACCTACTGGTGAACGTGTAGTTATCAGAACAGGTTTACCATCAGTTTATTGGAGAGCATTAAACCAAGGTATACCAAACAGTAAGTCAACAACAGCACAAGTTGATGAAGCTTGCGGAATTCTAGAAGCACGTTCTGAAGTAGACAAAGACTTAGCAATGTTAAATGGTAACACTGCACAATTCCGCTTATCAGAAGACACTGCGTTCTTGGAAGCAATGAACCAGACTCAAGCTGAAACAATGTTCTACGGTAATCCTGGAACAGATCCTAAGAAGTTTTTAGGTTTAGCACCAAGATACGGCAGTTTATCAGCAGACAACTCTGTAAACGTGCTTAGTGCAGGTGGATCAGGATCTGATAATGCTTCTGTATATCTAGTAGTTTGGGGTGATCAAACTGTTTATTGTCCTTTCCCTAAAGGATCTAAAGCAGGTTTAACACACGAAGATCTAGGTGAGCAAACTGTTTACAACAGCGATGGCACAAGACTACAAGCTTTTGCTACACGTTATCAGTGGAAAAACGGCTTGGTTGTTAAAGATTGGAGATACGTTGTTCGTATTTGCAATATTGACATTTCTGACCTACTTGGAAGTACTGGTACACAAGCTTCTTCTGCTTCAACTGCTCTTGTAAAATTAATGGCTAGAGCATTGTACAGAATTCCTAATATGGCTATGGGAAGAGCAGCGTTCTACATGAACAGAACTGTTCACTCAGGATTATCTATTGCAGCAATGGACAAATCACAATCTGTATTAGCTATTCAAGAAGGTTTGACACAGTTTGGTACAGCACAAAGCTACTTATCATTCTTGGGTGTTCCTCTAAGAAGAGTTGACGCACTTCTAAATACAGAATCTGCGGTTAGTTAATTTATTTATCATTAAAGGAGATCTAAAATGATTACAGACAAACTGCTCAGAGTGAGCGAAGATCAAGCAGTTACTGCAACAGCATATTCTACTAACACTATTGATTTAAGTGTTGCTAGAGATGTAGGTGAAGGTACTGCGTTGTACATGAATTTTGCTTTAACAGAAGCATTTGCAAACGGTACAAACATTACTTTTGAAGTAGTTACTAGTGCTAACGCTAACTTGTCTAGTCACGATGTTATTGGTAGTAGTGCAACTATTGCTACATCAGGTCTTACATTAGGTAAGAACATTGTAGTACGCATTAATCCAGACATTGCTGGTAAAGGCAAAAGGTACTTAGGTGCAAGATATGTTGTAACTGGTACTATGAACGCTGGTAAAGTTACTGCTGATGTAGTAGAAACAATAGGTGATGGACAGAAGTACTACGCTTCTGGCTTTACCGTATCTTAATAAGGAGTAACCTATGCCTATTTACAGAGCAAAAGTTAAGTGTTTTGTTGGCCAATCTATGAGAGAAGCTGACGAAGAGTTTGAATACAACGGAGAGTTTAATAGTAATATTGAATTAGTTGGTGGAACTGAACCTGATCTACCTGTGGCGTCAAACACAACCGTACCGTCAGAAGATGTTCAGCCAACTACTCAATCAATTGACTATGAGTCAATGACTAAAGCAGAACTTGAAGTATATGGTCGTTCTATTGGTATTGAACTTGATAGAAGACAAACAAAAGAAACTCTTATTAATCAACTTGAAACTGCTGGTAAATAGGTATTGGTCTTCTTACTTTTTTATGGGGGCTAGTAGTAATACTGCTAACCTCCTCTTTTTATAGGAGATGTTATGGCAACTGAAATAGATATTTGCAACCTTGCCTTGGCACACTTAGGCGATGATGCAACTATTGCTTCGATAGACCCACCAGAAGGATCAGCACAAGCAGAACAAGCTGCAAGGTTTTATCCTATAGCCAGAAATACTTTATTAGAATCACATACCTGGAATTTTGCATCAAAAAGATCAACTATGCCAACTGTTATAAATACAGTTGACCAATGGGAATATGCATACGCAGCACCAGCTGACATGATGACACCTGTCGCAATAATATCTCCGACAGCACAAAACGATTACGCTACAAGAATGTCTTCTGGAGATACACCAGGCGGTATTACATCTAATTATTCTCCGACAATATTAGCTGGACAATATACACCACAGCAATTTGTAGTAGAAGGAAATTATATTTATACAAATCAAGAAAACGCAATGTTGCGATATCAAGCATTGATAACTGATTCAACAAAATTTTCTCCATTATTTGTTGTTACTTTGTCATGGCAATTAGCAGCTATGTTGGCAGGGCCAGTGATTAAAGGTGATCAAGGTATGGCAGAGGCGAAACGATGTACAGAAATGATGGCACGATATTTTGCAACTGCAAAACAACAAGACAATTTACATAGAGATATAACAGTAGAACATATTGTACCTTGGACATCTGGGAGGTAATAAATGCCAGTTACACGCACGTTTTTGAAATCATTTTCTAGTGGTGAAATATCACCAGAAATGTTAGGTCGTATTGATGATTCTAAATATCAACAAGGTGCAGCTAAAATGCTTAATTTTATTGCTAAACCACAAGGGCCAGCAATGAATAGACCAGGATTTTCGTTTGTAAAAGAAGTAAAAGATTCAACAAAAAAAACGAGATTAATACCATTTAGGTTTAACGTGTCGCAAACAATGGCTATTGAAGTAGGTAATCAATATTTTAGATTTCACACTAATGGTGAGACATTACAATATTCAAATGGATCAGCATGGAGTAACAGTACTAATTATTCTGTAGGAGATATAGCTTTATATAACGGTGTAAATTATTACGCTAAAACAGCACATTCTAATAGCACACCACCAAACGCTACAAATTGGTATGCATTGCCATCTGACTTGACATACGAAGTGCCATCACCATATTTAGAAGCAGAATTATTTGATATAAAATTTGTGCAATCGTCTGACGTAATGACGTTAGTACATCCTAATCACGAACCAGCAGAATTAAGAAGGCTAGGTGCAACAAGATGGGAATTTAGAGAAATTAATTTTAATCCATCAATTACACCACCAACTAATGTATCTGTTAGTGCATATCTTCCTTCGTCTAGCAGTACAGATACAGATACTTTTGAACAACATACATATGTGGTAACAGCATTGGCTGATGATGGAGTACAAGAAAGTGTGCAATCAGATTCTGCTACTGTTTCTACTAATATATTTGTTACTGGAGCTAAAAATACAGTTATATGGGATGCAGTTACAGGTGCATCAAGATACAGAGTTTTTAAAAATCAAGCTGGATTGTATGGTTTTATTGGAGAAATAGAACATAGTAGCACTGCTCAAGTTGCTGCTACATATACTTCTACAACATCTAATAATACGGTCACAATAACAAAAGCAGATCATGGTTTTGAAACTGGTGATACTGTAAACGTAGTAAAAGTAGATGGTACTTTAAACAGTGGTAAATTTATAATTACAAAAACTAGTAGCAGTGAATTTACATACGATACAGCCACTAATGAAGGTAATAATACAAATGCAAATTGTACAATTGGTTATGTACATCAAGTTGTAGATAATAACGTTGCTCCAGATTTTTCTGTAACACCACCAAGGTACGAAACTACATTTTCGGGTGCAAATAATTTTCCTTCTGCTGTTTCTTATTTTGAACAACGTAGAGTTTTTGCTGGTACAAACAATGAACCACAAACAATATTTATGACTAGATCAGGTACAGAAAGCGATATGTCTTTCAAAATACCGATAAGAGATGATGACCGTATAAAATTTAAAGTTGCTGCTCGTGAAGCAAACAGAATTAAACACATAGTTCCGTTAACGCAATTGTTATTTATGACAGAAGCTGCGGAATGGAGAGTTACATCTATTAATAGTGATGCAATAACACCTACATCTGTATCGGTAAAACCACAATCATACATTGGTGCTAATGATACTCAACCAGTAATTGTAAATAACAGCATGGTTTATATTGCTAGTCGTGGTGGTCACGCAAGAGAACTTGGATATAACTGGCAATCAAATGGTTTTATAACAGGAGATTTATCTATTAGAGCAGCACATTTGTTTGATGGTTTTGACATAACAGATATGACGTTAGCTAAAGCACCAACACCTATTGTATGGATGACAAATACAGAAGGTAAATTGTTAGGTCTAACATACGTTCCTGAACAACAAGTTGGAGCATGGCATCAACATAATACAGATGGTGTTTTTGAAAGCGTTACAGCTGTCGCTGAAGACAGTGTAGATGCTGTTTATTGTGTTGTAAAAAGAACTATTAATGGTGCAACAAAAAGATATGTAGAACGTATGGGAACAAGAAAATATGCAACGCAACGTGATAGTTTTTTTGTAGACAGTGGACGAACATATAACGGCACAAATACAAATTTAGCAAGAACTGTAACTATTACAAGCGGTGGTAATTATACAAAAGGTAGTTTAGTTACTTTAGAATTTCCATCTAACATACCAGTATTTAAAGTTGGCAATAACGGTCTTACTACAGATTTAAATGATGCGATAGTTATAGTAGATGGTACAGAAACTTATAGATGCGATATTATAACAATTGCTGATGACCATACTGCAACTGTCAAACTAGATAGAGACTTGCCAAGCAGTTTGCAAAATACAGCTATAACTAGTTATGAAATTGCAGAAAAAACATTATTAGGTTTAAATCATTTAATAGGAAAAACAGTAAGCATACTATCTGATGGTGCTACACATCCTTCAGTTGTTGTAGATTCTAATGGCGGTATTGTATTAAATCGTGCAGCTAGTGTTGTTCATATAGGTTTACCTTATGTATGCGATTTACAAACACTACCATTAATGCTTAAAGCAGAAGCAGGTGGTCAAGGTCGTGTTAAAAATATAAATCATGCATGGCTTCGTGTATTTGAAAGTTCTGGTATATTTGTTGGCCCTACAGAAAATAAATTAGTTGAAGCAAAACAAAGAACAACAGAACCATATGGTTCACCACCATCATTAAAAACTGAAGATATTAAAGTTATGCTGACACCATCCTGGCAAGATTATGGTCAAATATTTATAAGGCAAAATGATCCATTACCACTTACAGTTGTTGGAATTACTTTAGAAGTCGCTATAGGTGGATAGTGTGACCGTAAACAGATAAACTGTCTGTATAGTATAAAAATAAGTAAGTGTTGGGCTTATGGCAATAACAGCTAATCAATGGCAAAATTTTGGCGGTGCAATGTCAATAGGCAGTATGTTCCAAGGATTTATAGCTGCTCGTGCTCAAGCTTCTGCTGAAAGATATAAATTAAAAAGTCAAGCATTATCTATACAGCATCAACAGGATATGGCAGAGATAAATGCTGATATGTTAGAAAGTCAAGCACAACAAATAGCAAGAGCATATAACAGGCAAGCTATGACAAAAACAATGGCTGCTGGGTTGAAAGAAGGAAAAGCAAGAGCTAGTTTTGCTGCTAGAGGTATACAAATGGGTGTTGGTAGTACCGCAGATGCTTTTGCCTCAAGCAGAATTATGAGAGAAATAGATAAATTAACAATGAATGCTAATAAGGTTAAAGCTGTAAATCAAATGAGAACAAGAGGAGTGCAAGCAGATATACGAGGTGATATGTTGGGCGTGTCTGCGGATAATCTTTTTGCAAGTGCATCTGCTGTTAGTCCAATGTTAAATATGACAAGCACGTTATTAACTGGTGCTGCTGATTTTGCAGCTAATGAAGGTTACGGTTTTTTTAAAAAGAAAAAAGGCTAATTAATTATGGCAACAGTACCTTTACAACAAACACCTACGGTAGATTTAGATGTTGGTCAAGCACCATTATTTTCTGCTACAAATATTGAACCTGTAAGAGATACAGGTGTTGCTCAAGATATACAACGAATAGGCAATGCACAAAAACAACTTGCACAAATAGCAATAAAAAACAAAGAAGAGCAAGATGACGTAGTTTCTAATAGTGCATTTAAGGGATATCAAGAAGAAGCAGATGCAAAAGTAAATGAATATCTACAATTACAACGTGGTCAAGCAGTAGCAACAGTAGATGTTGACCAAGACACTGGTTTAGCCATAACTGCGTATGACAAATTAATAAAAGATTTAGACGAAATAGGTAATAAATATTTAGAAACTTTAACTAATAGTGATCAAAAACAAATATTTAATGACAAATATTCAGCATCAAAACGATTATCAAAAAATACAGCGGTAAAACATTCATTAAAACAAAGACGTTTACAGCTAGAAGAAGATACAAAAGCAAATATTGAAATGTCTAAAAATGCTGCAATTAATAATTTTGAAAGTTGGGATGATGAAGAAGGGGATTACAACGTTCATTATTACGCAGGACTTGCAGAAATTAAACGTAATGCAGAATTAAATGGTCGTAATACAGATATAAACAAAGGCCCATTAAGTGCAAAATATTTAGAAGATGTACAAGCATACAACAAAGAAGTTATGGAAGGTGTTGTAGACAAATTAAGGACATTACCTGGTGGACAAAAATTAGCAATGGATTATGTAAAAAAACAAAAGCCAGAAGAATTAAAAGAAGTAGTTACTAAGTTAGAACAATCAATTGCAGATAAACATGAAGATTACAACGTAGAAAAATGTGTTGATGCTGTTTTGAGTAATAACAATAATCAAAATACTGGTGATTTTTTAGATCAAACAAAAAAATTAATGTGCCTTAAAAGTAATCATTTTGTAAATGATGGTACAGGTGCATCTGTACATGATGGAAATCATAGCGACAAAGTAAATATTGCAGGTCAAACACAAGAAAACAATATTGATACATTAGAAAAAATAAAAAATGAATCAAAATTTTATAAGCTTGATTCTAATGCAACATTAATAAACGAACACCAGCCAACACATTTATTTGCCGTACAACATTTGGGAGTACAAAAAGCAGATTCTTTATATACAAAAGCAAAATCTAGTATAGAAATAGATAAAGCTAGATATAAAGAAGATGCAACATATGCAAAACAAATTAATGAAAAAATAATAAACAACTACAATAAATTAATTTCTAAAGAAGCAAACAAAATATATGGACGTTTTGGCGAGGGTGAGTTTGCAATTTCTATAGCTAACGATTTAGAAATAATAAAAAATGGTATTAATTACGATGGTAATTTTACATATAAAGTAGATTTTGTAACAGGATTACGTCCTTTAAATGAATTAAAAGACGAGTTAAAAGCTACAATTACAGATCCCAAACAACTTAATTATGCATTAAAAGATTTAGAAATTAAATACAATAAAATAAAAAATGAACGTACACAGATATATAACGAAGCTTTAAACACTGCAAAAGAAATAGCATTTGCAGAAGAAGGTGGTTGGAAAAATTTAGAAGCAAACGGAATAAAAATAGAAAATTTTAGTGAGAGCGATCAAGAGTTATTAAAAAAAGGACAGCCAACAGAATCTAATGTTGATACATATTCTAATTTAATTGATAATCCAAAAGAACTAAGAGATAACCTACCCTCGTATAGTCATCAATTATCGCAATCAGATTATTTAGGGTTAAAACAATATGCAAAGTCTTTACAAAGTGAAGATAAATATATAGAAGCTACAGGAAATGTCACTATGTTAAAAGCTACTTTAGATAGGTATGACATGGGTAATTTATATACATCTAAAAAGAAATCAGAAAAAAAGAAATATATAGCAATACACGAAGCATGGTTAAAAGAAATTAACGCACGACAAATAGCAACCAATAAAAAATTAACTATGGGTGAAAAACAAGACGCACTTAATACAGTTTTAATAGATAATGTAAATATTGATAATGATCCGTTTTTAGGATTTATTGGTGGTGGTGATACAAAAGATAAAAATATATTCTTTGTTGATCAAGATAGATTACAAGATGTTTATGTTGATATACCTTATAAGGACGAAAACGTAAGAGTATTTACAAGTAAAATTAATCCACAAGTTTTAGAGTTAATTACAGAAGCTTTACGCAGAGCAAATAAACCTGTTACGCAAAAAAATATTGCAGATTATTTTGTACGCAAAGGTCAACCTAAAAATGTAAATGAAGCATTTGCATATAGGGAGGAACAGTAATGTCTACTAATCCATTTGATGATTTAAACGAATTAGCACCAAGTCAAAACTATGGTCAAAAAAATCCATTTGATGATTTATATGAGCAAGAAAATAAAGAAAGAGAAAAAAAATTAAAACAAATTTTACATACAGTTTCTACGTTAGATCCAGATAGAACTGGTGAAGCACAAAAATTAGCACAACGTTTAAATTTACCACAAGGCGTTGCTTTGGATAGCGATCAAACTTTAGAAATTTTAAAAGAAAGAAATAAAGAACAAAATATATATTCATTGGATTTAGCACAAACAAATCCAATACTAATGCGTCATTTAACTGATCCTAATTTTGCAGCAATTGCACAAGACAACGTAGAACGTTTAGGTCTTATAGAAGGTGCATTTACTGGCATAATAGATTTTCCTGGAAACGCAGCACAAGGCTGGGAAAAAGGTAGATTGCAAGCTGAACAAGGTAAACTAGGTTTTCAAAAAGGACTTAACGTAGAATTAGGTAAATCTAATGAAATAATAGATCAACGTATAGAAGAAATAGGTGTCAGGTTAGAAGAACTAGAAGGTGATGGTTCTGGTATGTGGGAAAACACTTTTACAATAGGTGGGCAATGGTCTAAGACTATGCAAGAAGCTGTAAAGTTTGGTGTAGCTGGCGGGGCAACAGGTGGAACTTTAGGATTAATGGGTGGCCCATTTGCACCTATTACTGTTAAAGGTGGAATTATTACTGGATTTATATGGGGTATGACAACTGGTTCTGCTAAAGAAGGAACAATGATAGAAGCAGGTCATCAATATAATGCTCTTATAGATATGGGTGTTTCGCATGAAACGGCAAGAAGTGTTGGTGTAGCAGTTGGTCTTGTAAATGGTGGATTGGAATTTGTAGGTGTAAGCACAGTTGTTGCACCAATAAAGAGTTTATTAATAAGAGAGACTATGCAAGAAGTTAATAAGTCTTTAATAAAACCTTCTATAGTACAGGTTTTGCGTAAAACTACTACTGAAGCATTTCGTAATTGGGCAACAGAAGTTGGTACTGAAGAAATACAAGAATTAGTAAATATAGCAGGTGAAGATTTTGCTAATTATTTTGAAACAGGTGAATTTGAAAGTAAATTATTAACAGCAGAAGGTAGAACAGAAATATCGCAAAGACTTGCTGCTGTTTTTGAAATGGTTGCTACTGGTATGATTCCGCTTGCTGGATTAAGTGTAGGCCCTACTTTTATATCTGATGTAAGCAAAGCAAAAAAAGCAACAAAAGATGCTGCATTTATAGACTCATTGTCTACTTTATCTACAACAGATAAAACAAAAATTAGGAATCCAAATGCATTTGAAACATATGTACAAAATGTAGCTAGTGACAAAGAAATACCAAACATTTTTGTAGACGCAGAAATATTTAATCAACAATTAAGAAGCAATGGCATAACTATGGAACAATTAGAATTGTTTTCACCAGAAATTGCTAATGATTTAAAAGAAATAAATGCAACAGGTGGGCAAGGTGACGTTGCTATTCCAACAGGTACATACGCTGCAAAAATTGCAGGTACACAGTTAGGCATTGCATTGCAACCACATATGCGTGTAACACAAGACGGGATGAGTGCAACAGAAGCTGGCCAGTTTACAAATGAAAAAGATACTCTTAGAAAAGAAGCAGAGCAAATATTAAGTCAACAAAAAGAATTAGCAGATGAAATAAGAAAAGATGCAAGTGCTATTCAAACAAATATAAATGATCAGTTAAAAGCTACTGGTGTTTATACACCTAACCAAACTAAATTTTTATCTTATTTTGTTAGAGATTTTGTAATTACACAGGCAAATCAATTAGGAATTAGTCCTAGTGAATTTTTTAATAAATATTTTTACAACATAACTACTGACGATAAATTTAACGTATCTCCAGAACAACAATTATTTAATCAAGATGGCACAGTAAAATTAGATACGCCTGCATTTAAAAAATTTTTTGGTAAGTCTAAACTAAAAAATTCTGACGGCACACCACAAGTTGTTTACCACGGC
>Ga0160422_10001433_pt1 | contig 14941 bp, 11 predicted proteins | sample Fk160mmetaG_FD_108192 | JGI IMG/M metagenome (GOLD analysis project Ga0160422, IMG submission 108192) | Marine microbial communities from the Central Pacific Ocean - Fk160115 60m metaG | ecosystem: Environmental > Aquatic > Marine > Oceanic > Photic zone | place: The Central Pacific Ocean...
GCCAAGGCAGGGCGTCATCCGATCAAAGTGGAGTATCCGAATTCGTTGGCGATGAAAAAGGCCGGCTTTTCCGATGCCTATCGCACGCTCTATCCCGACGAAATGAAAAATCCGGGTTACACCTGGTCTTCCTTTTACAAGTTCGATGATCCAACGACTCATCATGACCGAATCGATTTCGTATACTTTAAGGGAAGCGGATTGACGGTGAAGGATATAAGGATTGTCGGCGAGAATAAGAAAGATGCCGACATCGTAATTTCACCCTATCCCTCGGACCATCGCGCGGTGGTGGCCACTTTGGAGCTATCCAAGTGAAATAATTTAAGAATGCCAATCACTCTGCCGCCGCTCGATCGTCGAGAGTTCATCAAGGGTTCGCTCGCTCTTGGCGGCGCTGCGTTTTCAATTTCTTCTCCCGCCAAAGCGGTTGGAGAATCCGTTCGATTGGATCAGAGCCGGGTTGCTTTGCTTGCCGACACTCATATCAGCTCCGACCCCAATCTATCTTACCCCGGTACCAAGTGGCCCGGTTCGCCCGTGAAGGAGGATGAGCATGAAAGCGTCCTCATGGCGAATTGCCTCGCAGAGACGGCCAAGAAAGTAATTACTCTGAATCCCCGGCCGGCTCACCTGATCATCAATGGCGACTGCTCCATGAGTAGGGGAACGGAATCCGAATACAAAGAGCTGCTCCGGCTTGTTCAGCCGATTCGGACTGCGGGCATCACCGTTCACGTGACGATTGGAAATCATGATAACCGGGATAATTTATGGAAGTTGTTGCCCTTTGTGAAGGAGGAGCAGATGGGAATTCAGGCAGAGGTAATGGAACTGCCCCATGCAAACCTATTCCTCCTTGATTCGGGAAAAAAAGGGATTCTTGGAGAGAGACAGTTGGGCTGGGTCGCTCAGGAACTCGACCAGCGCCCGGACAAGCCCGCCCTCGTTTTCGGGCACTACAATATGACTCCCAATCGTGGCGTTCGTCCGATCAGAGGTTTGCTGGACGGACCCGATTTGTTGGAAGCGCTTACCCAGCGAAAACATGTCAGAGCTTATTTTTATGGTCATACGCATGAGTGGCAGCATACCCGAAAAAAGCATCTGTACCTCATCGGTCAACCGGCGGTTGGCTACTATTTTGGGAAAGGACATGCCCATGGATGGCTCGATATGAAACTTTCTGAAATCTTCGCCGATTTGGAGTTGCAATGCATCGATCCCAGGCATGAACGGCATGGAGAGCGGAAGCGGATGAGTCTTAAGGAAAAGAGGAAGAAGGTTCCATCCATTCGATAAGCGAGACCAGCCAAGATAACCCTCGGGAAAGAACACGGATGAAAAAAAAGTACGAGTATTTGATCGAACAAGTTGACCCGAATGAATTTTCGCGATGGGAGGAGGTGAATTTGGAGATCTGCTCTTTTACGGATTTGGGGATCAAGGTTGCAATCAACGAAGAGTATGCAGGATTGGTTTACGAAGATCAGGTCTATCAGGAGTACCAAGTTGGGCAAAAGCTTAAAGGTTACGTTACGGGGATTCGGGATGATGGGCGGATTGACGTTTCCCTGCACCCGGATAAGGGAAGGCACGTGCTTTCGACCTTCGACAGAATCATCGATCACCTCAAGGCGGTTGGAGGCAAATCAGCATTTGGGGATAAGAGCGACCCCGAGGATATAAGAAGGGAATTTCAGGTTAGCAAGAAAGTCTTCAAGCAAGCCATCGGCGGTCTTTACAAGCAGAGAAAGATTACCATAACCGACGAGGGGATCGAACTGGTTGAAAAGTAAGCTTTTTGGTCATCCTAATGAATACGCCTTTTGATCAGTTTGTAGTTTTAACCCATTCCAGTCTTGGTTTTTGAGAAGATTGCTTCACTCTTTCATCAAACTCGAATCAGTTAAAATATGAAAATGAATACATTATGGTATGAGTGCTTGTTTGTCCTTGGATCGCTGCAGATCGCCACCCATGCTTCTGAGCTCATTCAAAGGAAGGATCCATGGCTAGGCTGGCATCGCCCTGTCGATGCCAACGTGTTCGTTACCACGAAAGGGAACAACCACGACTCGTTGTTGTTCGTGGAATCTGAATTGGAATACCCCTATCATCTGATCATCAGTCATACCCCTCAATACGCTCATCTCTGGCGAGCCAAGAAGTTTTCCTGGACCAGCAAGGATTGGGAGTTGGTGTCCGATCAGTATAAGATCGGAAATTTTTACGAATATGATGACGGTGTGAAAGTGGATGGTACCTACTACGTCTACGAGGGTGGAAAGGTTTTCACCTATTCGGGCCCCTTGGAAGATTCCAGTGGCAAGTGGAAGGTGAGTGGAACCTTTCCCCATAAGCAATGTGATGATATTGGAATCTATTATGAGAACGGACTTTTCCATATGTTTGGGGAGCACGGAAACTTCCCTCATGGACCGGACGGAACAAGTTTGGCCCATTTCACTTCGGAGACCGGTTTGGGTAATTGGAAACTGGTGAATCCAAAAGCGGTGGATCCCAATCCGGATGGGGGGGACACTTATGGGGTGGGGGATGCCACCCTTGCCAAGATCCAGGGAACCTATTATCTTTTCTGTGATCGCGAATCCAAGGGGAATCCCTACAAGGTGACGGCTTGGCGCTCGAAAAGTCTGAATGAGCCCTTTGAGTACCTGGGTAAGGCGATCACTCCTCGGTCCAATGAAGTGGATGACTGGGATAATTACAGAATCCAGGATGCGGATATTGCATTCGTCCCAGAACTTAATCGCTATGTGATGACCTGCAATATGATGGATACGGATGGCAATCCGGGAGGAAACTTCTCGGGTTCCGGATTAGGAAAAAAATCCACTCGGGTGATTGGAGTCTTCTATTCCAACCGCACCTTAAAGGGAAAACGCAAATGAAACTGGAAAAGCGGCAAGTGGAGGAAATCATCCCATCCATCAAAAGATACGTTGCGGAGGAATTTGGGGAGGAGATCGGAAACCTCAAAGCCGAGCTTCTGCTCGATTATTTCATCAAGGAAATCGCTCCCTATGCCTACAACAGGGGAGTGCGGGATGCAGAGGATTTTTTGAGGGCGAAACTGGAAGATCTCCAAGGAAGTTGTCATGAGTTTGAGCTCAGTTATTGGAAGGACAAAAAATAGTTTTCACCGGATCAAAAATTTACCGAGATTGGTCAGATAGGGGTTGATTCATTGGGTATAAATCAGTCCACTGCATGATTAACCCTCAACCCTTTTCCATGATCAGAAAACTCATTTTATTTTTATTTGTCACGCTATCCGCGAGCTTGGGCGCCGCGGACCGACCCAACGTTCTCTGGATTTACCTGGAGGACGTCAGCGGATGGTTCAGTTGCTATGGGGACAAAGTCATCAAGACCCCGCACATTGATTCTCTTGCCGAAAGCGGAATCCGCTTCAATCGTTTCTATACCTCGGCCGGAGTGTGTTCCGCAATGCGGTCGGGCACAATTTTGGGTATGATGCAGACGACCGTGGGAGCTCATCAGCACCGTAGTTGCCGGGCCACTTTCAGGGGCCAAACAATGGGAGAGTATGACAAGAATATTCTGCCTGAGGGGGTGCAATTAGTACCTAAGATTTTTCGGGATGCGGGTTACTACTCTTTTAATGAGGGAACGGTCAAGGATGACTTTAACTTCGAATTTGATAAAAAGGAGTTGTACGATCATAGCAGTAGTGGTTGGAATTTCAAAGGAGCCAAGGATGGCTCAGAATGGACCGGTTGTCCCAAAGGAAAGCCATTCTTTGGGCAGATTCAAATTTCCGGAGGAAAGTCTGGTGGTCGCGCCAAGAAGGTAACCCCTCTGGATAAAGTCCCGGTACCTCCTTACTATCCTGACGTACCCGAGGTGCGAAAAGAGATTGCCCACCACTACGACTGCCTGCTTTTCACCGATGATCAGGTGGGGCAGATCATTGCCGCTCTCAAGCGGGATGGTCATTATGAAAACACCTTTATTTTCCTGATCAGCGATCATGGGTACAAACTGCATCGGCATAAACAAATGCTTTACGAGGGAGGAATCAATATGCCCTGCATGGTTCGTGGACCGGGGATAAAAGCTGGACAGGTTCGTGATGATCTCATCAATAGCATCGATATAGCTTCGGCATCCTTAGCGGCTGCCGGTATTTCCATTCCCAAGAAGATGGAGGGGCAGGATTTTTTGGCCAAGGGGTACAAACCCAAGAAATACACCATATCCGCCCGCGACCGTTGCGACTATACCATTGAGAAGATTCGTGCGGTGATCACTCCTCGCTTCAAATACCTCAGGAATTACACCGATGACCGGCCTTTTATGCAACCCACCTACAAGGACGGTTGGGAAGTATCCAAAAAGTTCCGTAAAATGATGGCGGCAGGGGAAATGAATGAAGTCCAAATGATTTTCTTTGATCCGGAGGGCAAGGAACCGGAAGAACTCTATGACCTTTCCAAGGACCCGCATGAGATCAACAACCTGGCGAAGGATCCGAAGTATGCCAAACAGCTTGCCAAGCACCGCGCTTATCTGGCGGAGTGGATCAAGAAGACGGGCGACAAGGGACAGGAACCCGAATCCGATATCGGTTTGCTTTGTGCCCTTAAGCGATGGGGGAACAAATGCGTCAATCCCGAGTATGATCGGGTTCGGCACTTGCTGGGAGGCAAAGCCGCGCCGTCAAACAATAAGAAAAAGAAGAAATAATTTCGCCAAAACCTAGGCTTAGCTTCAAGAATTAAAGTTTAGCCTTATTTGATGAATTCCGTTTCTCGTTTCCTGATCATTTTGCTTACAAGTTTTACTGCCTTGGTTCCGGTCATGGCAGAGGAATTGCGTGAAATTGTCGTCAGTCACACGGACGAAAAAGGTGTTCTTCAGTTGTACCGCATGAAGGAGGATGGTTCGGGTAGCAGGCAACTGACTTTTTCCAAGCATGGATGCCGCATGCCGAGCGTATCTCCAAATGGGGAGAAGTTGGCTTACGTGGAACGGGTAGACCACTCGTTGGCCCTCCGCGTGTCCGATTCAGACGGTCAAAACGTCAGGACCTTGAGCGAGGGAGGTATGAACCTGATACCATCCTGGTTTCCCGATTCGGATCAATTGGTTTTTATGAAGGTGAATCCCAAGCCGAAGCAAGACCCTGCCCGAAATGCTAAGATATTCTCCATTGATCTTGGGACGGGAAAAGCTCGGAGGCTGTTTACCGACAAGGAGCAATTGAAGTACAGCAATGCCATGCCGGTCGTTTCTCCCAAAGGGGGTCGCATTGCATTCGTCTCCAACCGCAGCGGTGAGATGCGGGTATGGGTAAGCGCTCTCGACGGAACCAAGGCCAAACTCGTCTCCCGACCGGAGCAAGGCTACCACAAAGATCTAAACCTTCCATTCGAGCAAAAGGTGCCGGCATGGTCGCCGGATGGAAAATGGATAGCCCATTGGGAAGGGGTGGAGATGATTCATATGAGTCGATTCACCGGAAAACCCAACCCCAAGCGGGATCAAATGATTGCGAATACCTTTCACGTTTGGATTGTTGGTGAGAATGGTGGGGGACGGAGGCGGATCGGCCCCGGAGACGACCCGACTTGGTCGCCGGATGGTTTTGTTACCCGAGCTTTTCCCGACCCCCGAAGAGGCGGACCCGTTGTCATGGTGGGAACGTCGAATGGGGAAAAAAGGTTACCTATTGTTCCCCCAAAACGGAACTGGGGACGGTTCTGTTGGATTCCATAAGCGTGCGGTAAGCGCAAAACCGAATGAACAGATTTAATTAGTTCGTAATATCTTCCGCATAAAAGACGTTGTGATTTTTGAAAACCTTTCCCTCTGGCTGTGATTTCATACTCCAACTCTCCTTGCAAACTCGCTAAACCATGAACTCGATTCTTCCCACTTTTTTCCTTTCCTTCTTCCTTGCTGCAAATTCCTCTCTGACTGGTCGAGATCCCAACGTTATTCTGATTCTGGCCGACGACATGGGACCCGGGGAACCCAGTCATATGGGCGGACTCGTGCCGACTCCCGCCTTGGACCGAATGGCAAAGGAGGGTATGCGCTTTACCGATGCGCATACGACTTCTTCCGTTTGCACACCTACCCGCTATGGTATTCTTACGGGTCGCTACAACTGGAGGAGTCGTCTTAAAAGAGGGGTGCTGGTCAAAGCCAGTTCACAAGCTCTAATGGATCCAAATCGGGTCAATCTGCCCAACTTTCTTCAACAAAATGGATATCATACGGGTATTGTGGGAAAATGGCATTTGGGGGCGGATTGGGAACTTTTGGAGAATCCTCCAGCGGGTCCGGATCGAAAAGATGATTCCTGGCGGGTTGATTACAGCAAACCTTTTCGCAATGGACCCGTCGACGTTGGGTTTGACGAAGCCTTTTTCATTCTTTCCTCCCTGGATATGGCTCCCTACCTATACCTTAGAAATAACAAGTCCCTGTCCATACCAACCGTGAACGCAGGGTGGCCCCATAACGAATACAATGACTATAAACGCGTGGGCGCAGGCGCTGCCGATTTCGATGCCCACACCTGCCTGGCTGACTTTGCCCGTGAATCCCGGGAGTACATCAAGCGTCAGGCTTCGGATCAGGATAATCCTTTTTTCCTCTATGTTCCATTAACCTCTCCCCACACTCCGTGTACACCGGGCAAGAAGTTCAAGGGCAAGTTTCCGCAATACAGTCTCTATGCCGATCTGGTTGCGGAGACGGACTGGGTGGTGAAGGAAATCCTCGAGCAAGTGGCTGATTCAGGCATCGATAAGGAAACTCTTGTGATTTATACCTCGGACAATGGATTCGCGCCCTATGTGAAGATTCCTAAAATGCTGGCTGCGGGGTACAAGCCTTCCGGTGATTGGAGAGGTTCCAAAGCGACGATTTTTGAGGGTGGGCACAGAGTTCCTTTTTTGGTTCGCTGGCCGGGTAAGGTTAAGGCGGGAACGACAAGTGACGTTACGATCTGTACGACAGACTTTTTCGCCACTTTTGCGGAAATCCTCACCTCTTCAAAATCCATTCCGGTGAATGCGGCGGAAGACTCCTTTTCCTTTCTCTCAAGTCTCCATGGTGAAAAGAAAGCAATCCGGCCTTTTACCATTCATCATTCCATCGGGGGTACTTTTGCCATCCGCAAAGGCGACTGGAAACTCATCCTGAGTAAAAGCGCCGGAGGCGGTTGGAGTAAAACTACTGGTGCCACAGGAAAGGTAGTGCAATTGTACAACTTGGCGGATGACCCTGCCGAAACCAAGAATATGGAAGATAGCCATCCCGAAAAGATAAAAGAACTTGTGGCTGATTTAGCGCAGGCCTTTCGAAATGGCCGGACCACCCCGGGACCGATTCAGTCAAATGAAGGCTGGCCCTTCCTCGATAAGAAAATGATGCAGCATTTCCCCGAGTTGGCTGAGGTAAAGTAGAGGTAGTTGCTTATGCCCGCATGAGCCATCCGATCTCAAACTTGGGGTGCATTTGCATCATTCGAAATCCATTACATAGGATGATTTCATTAAGTATTTTTTCCGGGTGCTTCGCCGGCGCGGATTATGAAAACAAAATGATCTACGTTTACCGAAGCACGGGACCGAAAGTGTTGGAGCAGTTCAAAGTCACTCCTTCAAAAAAAGAAATCTCTCCGCAACCCGCAGAGACTCCCGATGAGATCCTGTTCCGAATCATTGACACTGAAATCAAACGGAGCGGACAGCTCGTTTATGCATCCCTCTCTTCACCGCTCATTCATGCGGAAGCCGACAAACTCAAAAAGTTCTTTCCCGAACTTCGCATAGCTGTTGTCCACCCCCCCTTTTCGGAGTGGACACGGTCGTGGATCGATGCCGGTTTTAGATATGAAGGAAGGGACGGGTTGCAGGTAGAGCATCTCGATGAAAATTGCTGTCCGGAGGAATACAAGGTGATGAAGAAGGAAGATTTTGATAAAATCGTTTCGGATTTTTTTGCCGGTCAGTATGACGTTCTTCTCTGCAGTGGGAGCTATTACAATATAAACCGCCTATACAAACGAGATTCTCCGATCGGTAAGCCCGCAGTCATAGAAAAGTTACCCATCCGAATGAAGAGTGGGGTCAAGGGGGAGAAATGGAAACTGATGGAGGGTATTTGGCGGGCAAGAACACCATATGCGGCTTATCAATGGGGGGAATTCGCCGTCGAGCCGGCAGACCCCAAGGCCGTTCGGATCATTGAGAACCTATACGGTGAAAAGTAATGCCGCCACTCATCCCTATTTCAGGAATTTCACTTAAGAAATAAGCGAGCGTTGACATCTGTTCCCAGTCGACCTCAAGTGCACAAGGTACCTAATTCACTTCCGTACGATCCATGAAAAGATTTTTCCTCCCTCTCCAGTTGTCCCTCGTATCCTTATGCGGGGCTAATACGCCCAATGTCGTCCTCATCCTTTCGGATGACCAAAGCTACACCGATTACGGCTTCATGGGGCATCCTCATATCGAAACCCCACACCTCGACAAACTGGCATCCGAGAGCGCCTTGTTCCGTCGCGGATACGTCCCTACCGCCTTGTGTCGCCCGTCCCTTGCCACTCTCGTGACCGGTCTATATTCCCATCAAAACAAGATTACGGGTAATAATCCGGCAAATACTCCTGAGAATTCAGCGCATGCCAAAAGAACGGGTAAGGACCCGAAGGAATTGATTATTTCTAATATCGACAAACATGGATGCCTTCCGCATTGGCTCGGAAAAAAGGGATACGTCAGTCATCAGAGCGGAAAATGGTGGGAAGGGCCTTACCAACGCGGGGGGTTCACGGAAGGCATGACCCGTGGTTATCCCAACCCCGGGGGCAGACATGGTGACGACGGACTTAAAATTGGAAGGCAAGGAATGGAACCGGTCTTTGACTTCATCGATCGGTCGGTCAAGCGGGAGAAACCTTTCTTCGTCTGGTACGCTCCCTTCCTTCCTCACACTCCACACAACCCGCCCGAGCGTCTCCACAAAAAGTATCTGGCCAAGGGAGTGCAGCTAAGGGTCGCCCAATACTACGCCATGTGCGAATGGTTCGACGAGACTTGCGGGGCCTTGATGAATCATATCGATCAGGCAGGTATTGCTGAGGATACTCTTGTAGTCTATGTCACGGATAACGGTTGGATCCAAACCGACCAGGGTGGGTATGGTCCCCGTTCCAAAAGGAGTCCCTATGAGGGAGGCACCCGCAACCCCATCATGTTCCGTTGGAAAGGCACCATCCCACCTTCGGATCGGCCTGAGCTATGTTCCTCCATCGACTTCGCGCCGACCGTATTGGCGGCCGCCGGCGCCAAGGGACCTCATGACTTTCCGGGGCTTAATCTTCTACCCCATCTCAAGAGCGGAAAGAAGATCAAAAGGGATACCCTCTTCGGAGAGTCTTTCGCTCATGACGTTGCCGACGTCGAAAACCCGCAGGCATCCCTTCTTTACCGCTGGGTAATCAAGGGGCACGACAAGCTCCTTCTGACCTACGACGGAGCGCCCGGGAAAATGAAGTATCCCCCACAGGGCGGGGAACCCCAACTCTTTGACCTCAAAAAGGATCCGGCCGAAAAAACAAACCTCGCCCCAAAGAATCCAAAGCGGGTCAAGGAGCTGAACGCTTTGCTCGATGAATGGTACGTGCCCGAACAAAGAACAATGGGAAAGGTGTCTCCGGTGACTACCGGACCAAAGGCTGGGAATAATTCCAAAAAAGGGCAAAAAAGAACAGGAGCTCCCGCCAATAAACAGTCGGCCAATCCTGCAGAATCAAAGCAACGCCCCAATTTTCTTTTGCTCTATGCGGATGATCAGCGCGACCATACCCTTGGATGTGCGGGGCATCCGATTGTCAAAACTCCCCATATTGATCGGCTTGCAAACCAAGGTGTGCGCTTCGAAAACGCTTTCGTCTCGACCTCCACCTGCTGGGTGGGACGATCCAGCCTCTTAACCAGTACCTACGAACGCAAGCACCTCTATCGAGTTACCCTGGGCCCCCTGAACCCGGCGCTCTGCGAGAGTTCCTATTTTGCCGTTCTCAAAACGGCAGGCTATCGCACCGGACACCTTGGCAAGGAACACGTCAGCATTGCAGGCGAATCCGCCGGACTCATGTGGGACGTCCGGCAAAGAATCGGACGGAAGCCTTTTTTCAAAAAACAGCCCGATGGATCGATGCGTCACGAAACCCAGATTCTCGGAGACTGGGCGATCGATTTCCTCAACGATCAGCCTGAAGGTCAGCCCTTCTGCCTGCAGGTCAGTTTCAACGCCACTCATGCCGAAGACGGAGACAAGCGGCCCGGCATCGGACATTATCCATGGCCCAAGGTCACCGACGGCATGTACGAAGGCCAACGGATGCCGCTTCCCCCGCTCAACGATCCTTCGATCTACGAAGCCCAACCCGATTTCCTGAAGAAGTCGATCAACCGACAACGCTATTTCTGGCGCTGGGATACTGCGGAGAAGTACCAGACCAACATGCGGGCCTACTTTAGAATGATCAGCGGAATCGACCATGTCGTAGGTCGCCTCGTAAAACAACTCGAAGAGCAAGGGTTGGCTGACAATACGGTCATCCTATACACCGCTGACAATGGCTATTATCTCGGCGATCGCGGTTTCGCGGGCAAGTGGACCCATTACGAAGAGTCTCTGCGCGTCCCCCTCGTGGTCTATGATCCGCGCCTGCCAAAAGCCAAGCAGGGCCGCGTTCTGTCCGAGATGACCCTCAACAGCGACGTTGGGTCCACCCTGATCGATCTCGCCGGACTGCCGGTTCCCGAAGCCCACACCGGACGAAGTTTTGCTTCTCTTATGCAGGGCGACGAAACGTCCGGATGGCGAAAGGACTTTCTCTGCGAATTTTTGGCTGTCCCAGGAACCATTCCCCGTTGGGAAGGCGTACGCGGCGAGGGCATGACCTATGCCCGCTACTTCGTTAATGGGCCGGAAAAGCCGCCCTATGAGTTTCTCTTCGATCTGAAGAATGATCCCAAGCAATTGACCAACCTTGCTCGGAAAAAGAGTGATGACCCCCTACTCCAAAGGATGCGCAATCGTTGTGACGAACTTGTCGCCGAGACCGGACCGGCGATGCAAGAAGTGGGAGAAACTCGGCGTAAATCGACGAAGAAAAAGTAAGCAGCCGTTATGTTGAAACTGCGCATGAGAATGGTTGCAGGACTCTGTTGGCTGGTAGGCGCATCCTCCGCTCCAGCAGCTCAGAGTCCGGAAGAAGTTGTCGCCGGCTTTGACAAGCGGGTGAAAGCCATGTTTCTGGTCGAATCCGGCAAGCCACTGGTGCGAGCGAAGAAGCATAAGCCGCTCGGTCCCGGACGTGGCAACTACGTTCGGGCCTACTCCTATTCCATGGTTGGTTTTGCCGCTCGTTGCCTTTACCTGAACGAGATGCTCGACGAGGCCAATGCCGCGCTCGCCGAAAATGCCCGGCACTATCTCGACAATCCGAAGGATATCAACGATCGCGACAGTTTCCATTGGCACGCGGATATTGTGATGCGGCTTGTAGAGACGTACGGCAGTCAGGGGACCAAGCATCCCGGCAGGATTACGAAGGAAACCGAGGCATTGGTATTAAAACCGATCTGGGAGTACGTGAAGCAGGTTTCCTGGCTCGGAAAAGCCGAACATGAAAAGTCCAAGACTTGGCACATTTACTTATCGGAGAATCATCATGCCATGAGCTTCACCTTATGCTGGCACTTCTCGAAGATCGCGAAGGATCGCTCCGAATACAGAGATTTGAAGTATGAGGACGGCGCCACCGCGACGGAACACTACCGCGCATGGAATGAGTATTTCGTGGTCTATTGTCGTGAGCGCGCCCGCAAGAGCCCCTGCATCGAGATGATGAGTGACAACTACAACGCCACGCTGATTAAGGGCTTTTACAATTTCTACGACTTTGGCGACCCGCAGGCAAGGCGTTCGGCCGGACTGCTTCTCGATCTCTACTTTGCCTATTGGGCGCAGGAACAAATCAACGGCGTTCAGGGTGGCGGTCGGTCGCGCATCTATTTCTACAAGGGGCTCAGTCAGGACCGAAGCCACGGAAACGCCCCGCTGGCCTGGTTCTACTTTGGAATCGGCAAGCAACCTGCGGTTTATGGCCATGACGTAAGTGCGGCGCTCAGCGACTATCGTCCGCCCGCCGTGGTGGCCGATATCGCGCTCGACGTGTCGGGACGTGGCCGTTACGAAGTGCGCCAGCGGCCGCAAGGACTTGGGGTGACGGGCCGGCCCTTGAAAACAGCGGTTACGATCGTGCCAAGCAAGATGCGGACCGATGGCGGGGGCATTCTGCGCTACAGCTTTTGCGACCCCGCCTTTATAATCGGAACACCGATGACGGCCGCCCGTCCGCTGGAAGATTGGGCGGCAATCAGCGCCCAGAACCGCTGGCAAGGCCTAATCTTTGCCGGTGAACATGATGCGAGGATCGTCCCCATCGTGCGCCCCAAAGACAACCGTCGCGCCTTGAACGCTCAGTGGTCGGTGCAGAGCAAGGGTAGCCTGATCACCCAGAAGCTCAAGCATCACAAGGGCGGAGCCGAGATGATCGTTTGGATGTCCAAGGACGGATTAAGCGCTCCCGTGGAGGAAGATGGCATGATTTTTGTGGAAGCTGAAAACGCTTACGCAGGAATCAAAGTTGTTCAAGGTGGCTTCGAGTGGAGACATACTCCATTTATCGCCATGTCGGGAGATACGAGCTCGCGATCCACCCCGGAAGGAAAAACAATGATTCTTAATGAAGAATACGCTCCGGTGATTCTCGAGGTGATGGCCAAGAGCGACGCAGGAAGCTTCGGCGCCTTCAAGGCCATGGTGAAATCCTGCAGAATCAGGATGAATGGTCCGGTAGTGGAATACAAAACCATCTACGGCGATCGGATCACCCTGGATACCAGCTTTGAAAAAACGCCGACAATCAATGGCAAGCCAGTCGATTACGCCCCGCAAAAAGTCTTTGAAAGCCCCTTCCTTAACGCCGATTGGAACAGCGGCATCGTGACCATTAGCAAGGGGACTCGAAAAAAGGTACTGAATTTTGAAAGTGCGAACCCAGCTAAGGGAGAGGCGCGACGTTGAGAAACATAGTGAAAGACAACAAACAGATGAAGAGAATGAAAATGGAATCACCCGGAATCCATCTCGTGATTATGATGCTGATCATGCTTGCCGCCCCGATCGCTTTGGCTGAATTGCCCGTCCCCCAAGCTCATACCGGGCGTAGCCTGGCCCCGCTGATTGGCGGAAAGGAAGTGCCCGCTTGGCGCAAGGACTTTCTCTGTGAGTTTCTGGCTGTCCCAGGAACCATACCCCGTTGGGAAGGCCTATGCGGCGAGCGGATGACCTATGCCCGCTACTTCGTTGATGGGCCGGAAAAACCGCTCTATCAGTTTCTCTTCGATCTGAAGAATGATCCCAAGCAATTGACCAACCTGGTAGACGGTAATAGTGAGCATCCATTTCTTGGCCGCATGCGTAATCGTTGTGATCAACTTGTAGCCATGGCAGGCCATAGGAAAGAGATTGGAGAGACTTCCAGGGAACCGCCCAAGAAGAGACAAAAGCCCCCAGCAAAAGCACCGCAGAAGTAAATTATTTAATTTATGAGACACATTTTTCCTCTGTTTCTTTTTTCATTTTTCACGATTTGCTCGGCCAAGCAGGCAAAAAACCTGATCCTGATACTCGCCGACGACTTGGGTTGGGCGGATACCACCCTTTATGGAAAGACATCGCTTTACGAGACACCCAACATCGAGCGTCTGGCCAAACGGGGCATGAAGTTCTCGAATGCCTATTCCAGTCCGATCTGTTCTCCCACCCGGGCTAGCATTTTAACCGGCCAAAACCCAGCCCGCCACGGAATGACCTCACCGGCCGCTCACCTTCCCGAGGTCCGACTGGAGGTAATTGCGCAAACCCGTGGGGTGCCTCATCAGAAATCCTGCAATCTTAAGTCCGCCACCCGGATTCGCAAAGAAGTGCCCACCCTCGGGGAAATTTTGAAAAACAATGGATATCAAACCGCTCACTTTGGGAAATGGCACCTGGGTCGAGAAGGATATACGCCCCTGGAACATGGTTTTGCCATCGACCTTCCTCACTGGCATGGTCCAGGCCCCAAAACCAGTTACCTTGCTCCGTGGGGTTATGATAACCCGGATTTTGCGGAAGGCGCACCCGGAGAACATATTGAGGACCGGATGGCCAAAGAGGCAACTGCCTGGCTGAAGAAAAGAGATTCAAGCAAGCCTTTCTTTCTGAACTATTGGCAGTTCTCCGTTCATGCGCCTTTTGGCGCCAAGCCTGAATTGATTGATTATTACCGGAAGAAAATAAAACGGGGTAGCAGGCAACAATCGCCAACCTATGCGGCTATGGTTCATTCCCTCGATGATGCGGTGGGAAGTTTATTGGACGCACTCGATAACGATGAGTTGGAAAATACCATCATCGTTTTTTATTCGGATAATGGTGGTAATATTCATTGCGGACTCGAGGAAACGGATGCAAAGGGCGAAAAATACGTCACTGCAATTACCAGTAATTATCCATTGCGTGGAGGGAAGGGGGGTATCCGCGAGGGAGGAATTCGTGTACCTGCAGTCGTGGTCTGGCCTGGTGTGACCAAGCCTGGATCGAGCAACGAAACCCGTATTCAGGCAAACGATCTCTATCCCACGATTCTTAAAATGTTAAACGTGAATTACCCGGAGGATCATGTAATCGATGGCGTCGATTTTACCAAGGCTCTGACAGGTAAAACCTTTGAGCGTAAGCCTATGTTTACCTTTGTGCCCGGACATGGAAACACACCCGAATGGCTCCCTCCTTCCATGGCGGTGCATCA
>Ga0160422_10001434_pt1 | contig 14936 bp, 12 predicted proteins | sample Fk160mmetaG_FD_108192 | JGI IMG/M metagenome (GOLD analysis project Ga0160422, IMG submission 108192) | Marine microbial communities from the Central Pacific Ocean - Fk160115 60m metaG | ecosystem: Environmental > Aquatic > Marine > Oceanic > Photic zone | place: The Central Pacific Ocean...
GAGACTCACTATGCGCCACAATGGCAATTGCGAACCAAGTTCTGCAACCCACCTATTTTCTCCGGTTGCGATAATTCATCATCCTGTCCGTGGTGCCAACTTTTCCCTCCGCGCTCGTAATCCCATGAAAGACTAGAGGCATGAAGGGTGCGGGATCTTCCTCCAAACACCACGCAATACCTCTCAACAACAGGAGGCGGTAGATGGGATCAAAATAGGTGTAAGTGTAGTGACCGGTGGTAGTTCCGAACACACGTCCCTTCCCAGAGCTATAGGTCCAGAATGCTTCGCTTCGGGCATCACTGCTTCCCAAGACATCCTCGAAAGAGGATCCGGCATTATCTTTTGCGGGTGCGATAGTGCCGATCACCTCTACTTCTTCGCGCTTCAGCAAACTCCAATAGGATTCATCGTTTAGCCTTACCAATTCAGGAAGCCCTTTGAAGGCCGGGTGATCGGTCTTGAGGAAAAGCGGATGATCATGGGAAAACTTGCCCCAATGAGAATCCCTGTTGCCCTTCCACGAGCATCCGATGCATTTGGCGAGTTTCTCGGCACGCGCAAGGGGCCGAATAATGCAGGACTCGTGTATGGAAACCACACTTCCACCACCATTTACAAAGCCTTGGAAATGTTCCAGTTGCTGATTGGTGAGATCGGGGAGATGGAGAAATTGAATCATAAGGTCCGCGCGGTCGAACTGGTCCTTGGACGGAAAGAGATAAGCCTCTTCAACCGTGACGCGGGCAATGCTCTTTAGCATAGGAACAAACAATTCTTTGACCCGAATGTAGTCGTGTTCTCCGCCTCCATGATCCTCTGGGCCGTAAAGCCACAGGATATGGATATCCCTGCTCACCTTTGCACCCTCCCAATTTCCGGTGAGTTTCAGAACTTCAGCCTTTGGCAAGGGGTCGTTAGGGCGAGGAACAGTTTTTTCTCCACGGTCGGCAGCGAATAACAGGCCAACCGAGCAAAGAAGGAAAAGCAGGTGCAGATGTTTCATTTTCTCATTAACAGAAAGCCATCTCTCACATCCATAGATAGAGAATAATACAAGAGGTCCCAAACCTCGCCGTTCTGAGATGATAGTGGTCGTAACGGCCTGTGTAAATTCAATTGGATGGCTTGCAGATTCCAGCCGGGTAGAGCTCTCTCCCGCTGACGCTTCCGTATTTACGATAGATAAGCTGAAACATGATGGGTTTAACTATCGCTGATTTCGCGTGAAACCATCAATGAGGAGGGCTCCCCGTAGGATCATCCATGGGAAGTGGGAACCTGACCCGCTCGATTTTGGCCAAATAATACAAATACGGGGCCTTTCCAGGGCACTACGGAATCCCTTCTGCCGTAGAACTTGGTTGCAAACCTGGTGAATCCTTTCGTGAAGCTGCTGGCTTCGCGGAGCCGGTCAGGAAGGCTGCGCAGCCCTTCGGGCAAGTCGGGAGCGGTAGCAATCCACTGTTCTGCTGAGGATGGATTTGTGCGAAACCACCGCGACAGGACGCCCCTGTATATTTCGTCACAATGCCTCGTATCTTGAATTTGACCGATCCACTCGGCTGCAAGTGCCGGCTCTGAGAAAACCGAACCGCTAGGCGATTTACATTGCGCGAGCTCGTCTATGAGCCTGCAAACCGTTCTCAAGGCGCTCTATCAATCTCTGCGAGAGTCCGGTGCATGTGACTCTGATGCTTCGGCCACAAGGCGCGGATTTTGACCCAACAGATAAGTGAACTGGTAGCTGTCACCACCAGCAGCAAGGGCATTAATCTCCATGATCTCCCGGATTCCGGTAAGGTTACAATCGTGGGTCAATAAGACGTGCTCTCCGTGAGTAATGATCGTCGTGAAGAGAAAGGGCCGGTAACTTGGCTCGGGAATGACCGGGATCCGGATCGACTGAGCCGGCAGGCTGTCGGTTTCGGTAGGCGGCCAGGACCGAGTTGCCGCTTTGCTCAATTCAAAGACTGTCCCCATAAAGATTCTGCTGGGTTGCCGCTTCCCAGACGGATCTTCAGTCTCAGGAATGATAATATCGGGTTGGAGAGAGGTATCGACGAGAAAGGCATCGATACGCACGGATTCAGGAACCATGATAGCATCTGGTGCCTGAGCCAGAAGATGGCGTGTGATTCCGACTTGAGGCTCCTTTTCCAAGGCTGTGCTCATTGTTTCACAAAGAAGAATATCCGGGAGAACGCTGGGAGGAATCGTGTAGTTGCAGGCATCTGCCACGACCAACAACTCGACACTGCGCTCGAGGCCTAGCTGGGAGACTATCGTTCTAACCGACTGAATGGATTCATTGTGCAGATCGAGTATTGTGAACTTCACTTTTTCGGGCGGGAAAACAGTCATGAGCGGAACAGCTAGCGCCGCATAAGGTCCGGATCCCGCATAGAGGACACGAACCACCCCACCCGTTTTTGTCTCAAGCGCTTGCATAATGGCGCTGTGCGCCCCCCGCAGAAAGAAGGCGGTCCGTTGGTATTCCCCTGCGCAACACGCAGCCTGCGCCGGCGAAATAGCCAATCCGTGGTCGCATAAGGTTTCTCCATCGGTCAGGCTCTGTTCTTGGCCGGCCCTAAAACCGGAAACAGTCTCGAGAATACCTACGATCTCATCGACGATGGCGGCAAGGATGCCTCGAGGCCCACTGAAATTTAGCGCTTCGTCGGTCAGCCGCTTAAGCTCCTTGATGCTAGCAAGGTCTGTAAACATCGATGACTTTAGGCCAACATAAAAGCATCCGAGGTGGTGCGGAACAGCTACAAATTTTGGGGGTTGGCTGGGCGTGGGATATATCTGGCATTAGGAATTGCGGAAGGTTGGAGAGGCAGTCACTGTTGTAGCCAGGAATGTTGACGTTTACCGACGAGAGGTTTGCTGGCGGTCGATCATCGCTTGGGAGGCGTGACTTTCTCCGGATTGGAAGCCTCGGTGGACTTAGCCTCCCCGGTTTACTTGCATCCCCTTCCCGCGCCACTCTGAGCCGTGACGTGCTCAAAAAGAAATCTGTCGTCTTTCTGTTTCTGCAAGGAGGGCCTCCTCAGATTGAAACCTTCGATCCAAAGATTGACGTTGCCAGCAACAACCGAAGTTGCACTGGTGAGGTGAAAACCAAGCTTCCCGGGGTTTGGTTCGGGGGCACCCTGCCACAACTGGCGCAACGGGCCGATCGCGTCGCGGTGGTCCGATCTTTCGCCACTAACGATGGGAGTCACAACCATCTTCCCATCCTCACCGGACGTCATCCCTCAGGGGCAGCGATGTCGGCCCTCTGTGCACTAGGTACTGGCCCGTTCCATCAACGGACAGGAATTCCCATGAATTCAGTGATTGTGCCGGAGGCCGTTGAGCCAGGACTTCAGCTCGGGTCGCCGACTGCAACCTTTGGCCTGCCCCGGATCAGGCAGCAAGTAGCAGGCGCGGGAAGCCTGACCGGAGATTGCAAGGGCTTCGTCCTCGACGGTAGCTCGAGCCAGTTGAGTAATTTTGACCTTCAGGTCCCTCGCGGCCGATTCACAGACCGTTTCGATTTGCTCGGAAAGTTGGATAAGCTAAATCGCACGATGGACCGGGCCGGGCAGGCTGGAACCATGAGCCAGATGCAGCGCCAGAGCTACGACCTCCTCCTTCGTGGTGTATCGGATGCCTTTGACCTGTCCAAGGAGGATCCCAAAACTATCAGCCGCTATGATACAAGTCATCTGTTCCGGATGGCGGATTACCACGAAGGGGGAAAATACTTTCTCTACAAGGGAAAGAAGAAGCTCGTTGATCAGGCCCGCTGGACCAACTTACTAGGAAAGGAAATGCTTCTTGCCCGTAGACTCTGTGAGGCCGGATGCGGATTTGTTACGGTCGTCGATTCCAGTTGGGACTTTCACGGTGGTGGCGCTAACAACCCCGGCACCTTGGTCGGCATGCAGACCTTGGGGGCCCAGATGGACCATGCAGTTTCCGCGTTTCTCGATGATGTGGCTGCCCGTGGACTGAGTGACGATATCCTTCTGGTTGTAACCGGGGAAATGGGACGGTCACCCATTAAGAAAAACCGGGATGCGGGAACAGACCACCACGGACATCTCACCCCTTTGCTTTTGGCTGGCGGAGGTTTGAAGATGGGACAGGTTATTGGCCAGTCCGATCGCACCGGAAGCCGCCCTGCAAGTGAGCCCTACGGGCCAGAGAGCCTGCTATCCACGGTTCTACACACGGTTTTTGATGCAAATCAGATCCGAATTTCTCCGGAGCTGCTCCCACCAGAGTTGTCACGAACGATCCTTGAGGGGAAGCCCATTAAGGAGCTATTCTAGGTCTGCACTCTCCCACCCTGATGCTGACGGATTTATGGAAGGCTTAACAGGGGGGGCAAACCATGATAGCTTTAAGCAGCTGCAGGTCTTTGGCATAACCTCTGCTGTCATACTCTCTCCAATCACCAACCAAATATCGCACCTTGAGAGTCAAACCACTCCTTCCACCTCTGCTTTCAGTGGCGCTTGTCTCCACGATAGTCGCTGAACAACGCCCCGAGTGGCCAGGGTTTCGTGGGCCGGGCGGACTTGCCCGTTCATCGGCAAATGACGACGGTCTATTGGAGAGCCTTGGCAAAGACTCTCTCCTGTGGAAAGTGCCGTCCGGCTCGGGACATTCCTCCCCCTCCGTTACAGGAGACGCTTTGTTTCTCTCGTCCGCGGAGGACGGAGGCGCGACCCTTGTCATGACGGCGTATAGCCGTGCCGATGGGAGAGTTCTCTGGCAGCATCGCGTTAAGGGCGATAAGGATGAACGCTATGGTCACCGAGCGGCAAACCCCGCGGCCCCGACTCCGTGCACCGATGGCAAAAGGGTCTATTTCTATTTTGGTGGCTATGGCCTTATTGCGAGAGACGTCGAGGGAGGAGAGATCGTTTGGGAGAGAAGGCTCTCATTCCGCTCGAACACGTTCGGGATCGGAACCTCGCCAATACTTCATGGGGATCTTCTAGTGCTCAATCGTGACGGGTCTAAAGAGGCTGCGATTCTCGGGATTTCTGCGAAAGATGGAGGGGTCCGTTGGGAAATACCTCGTCCGGGCTTTAGAACTACTTATGCGACACCATTTGTCTGGAAGAATTCGAAACGAACGGAGCTGGTTGTCCCTGGAATGCTCTCCCTCCGCTCCTACGATCTCGCGAAGGGCACACTTCTCTGGCGTGTGGACGATCTTTGTGTGTTTCCCTGCACTACGCCCATAGCGGGAAAGGATCGCCTTTTCTTCGCTGCTTGGGCGACACCAAATGCGAATGCCAAGGAGAGACGAGATCAGATTTTCTGGGGCGATATTGAGGTCAGTCCGAAGGAAGCATCAGATCCGGATTGGTTTTTCAAACGCTTCGACAAGAACAAAAGCGGAGGTATTACCAGAGATGAGCTGCCCCCCAGCCGGGCCCTCGATGTTTTTAATTTTGTCGACAGCAACGGGGACAATGTTTGGACCGCGGAGGAGTTTGCGCGTGTTCAGAACTCCTCCGCCCCGGGCAGAAACATAATGGTTGCGGTTGAGGCAGGTGGGGAAAGCGTAATCGCACCGGGAAGTGGCCTTGCCTGGACCTACGACAAAGGAAAAGCACTACCCTATGTGTCCTCGCCACTCCTGTTGAATAACCGGCTTTATCTAATTAAAACCGGAGGTGTGCTAACCTGTCTTGACGCTGCAACCGGAGCGACTGTTTATGGCCCCAAACGGTGCGGAGTAAGTGGAGAATACTATGCCAGCCCCATTGCGTGGGGAAACAAAGTTCTACTTTGCGCCCAGAGAGGAGTGATTCTGGTGCTCAAAGACGCCGAGGAGATGACGATCCTAAAGGAGTATGACCTTGGAGAAGAGATCTACACTACTCCTGCCGTTGCGGATCAAGTGCTTTATATCCGTTCAAAGAATAATCTGTGGGCTTTCGGGAAAAAGGGCTAACTCAAGATCGCGATATTCACCCTTGGGATTTGGCCGGATGATGTCGCGCGTTTATTCCCCCCATGTGAGACCTCAACCGTGGATCCCAATGCCGAGGAATGCTGCTCTGTCGTATTGTGACTTGACCGGGAAAATCCCACCTGGCGCATTGAGCAGGTTGATTTCCGATTGCTGAGAGGTATTGTAATCACTTCAATTGGAGGATAACAATGCCCCAAGGATCAACCTCAAAACCAGCCACTGACTCAGCTCTTTTGGGATGCGTCGGGGAGCTCAGCGATTGGACCTTGTCTCCCTCAGCTAAAAATTTCTGGACGGGAGCCCCGACGGCAGTCCTTCCAGCGTTAACAACGACAACCGCCTCCTCTGTTCCCAGCTTACGCCTAAACGCGAACCACCGCTCACTGGTGAAAAGTATCTGAAAGTCTCCACGCCGCCATACCGCACTCTTTCGCCGGATGCGGCACAGACTTTGATAGAACTGGTGCAGTTCGGTATCGAAGGCTACCCTGACAGGTGATCTCCTCTCCTGGGTATGAAGAAAGGCTTCATCGTCATATTTGATTTCCGGCCATAACATGGGCTTACGGCAGTCCGGATCATCCGCACCCCACATCCCCGCTTCCGTCCCATAGTAAATGTATGGTGCGCCTGGTAGAAGAAACTGAAGGGTGGCCATAAACTTCAGTTTCTGCCGGGCCTCTCGGTTAGGCGGACCAGTGCGGTAATCGGGTCTGCCTTTGACGTTGGCGTCGTGATCCAGCCGAGCTTCGGGATTCATGACCGCTGAGCCAAGGCGAGCTACATCGTGGCTATCGAGGAGGTTTTGCACCTCGAGGACTTTTGGATACCCGTAATCGTCCTCAATACGCCTGAGAGCCCCGAGGAATTCAGCCGCCGACGCGGGTTTACACTCCTCATTGGCGAAGCGAAGGACAGCATCTGTAAAGCGGTAATTCATGACGCCATCAAAAGCGTTCGCGAGCCAGGGAGCGGCGTTCTTGAGTTTGTGACTTCGGTAGTCCTCCCACCATATTTCCCCAGTGAGGTAGGCATCCGGATTAATCTCGGTCACCCATCCGCGCAATTCATGCCAGAACGCAATAGGAACCTCGGCCGCCACATCAAGCCTCCATCCATCGATCCCATCTGATGGGTCACCATCCCCGTTGGGGTCCATCCAGCGTTTTACGATGGCATGCATATGTCTTTTTGCCTCGGGATGGGGGCCCTCGTCATCCTTGCGAAATTCGGGAAGACCCTTCACTCCCGCCCATCCACGATATTCAAACTCATCTTCAACGGTCGCCGGATTATCCCACCGATGGATATCGAACCATTTTGCGAAAGGGCTGGTCGGTCCTTCCTTACGGGCTCTTTGGAAGGCCCAGAAGGGAATTCCAACGTGGTTAAAGACTCCGTCAATAATGATGCGCATACCCCGCCGATGGACTTGCCTGATTAGTTCAAGGAAGAGCTTATCAGCCGTTGACCACTTCCACGTTGCTGGGTCACCAGGATCTTCTGTCGTAAAAAGGGCGAGGTCCGCTGCAGGATCAGGGCCGAAGTGCTTATCGATGTGGTGATAGAGAGTGGCGCCATATTTGTGCAGGGAGGGACTCTCAAAGACTGGATTGAGGTAGAGTGTGTTCACTCCGAGGTCCTTGAGGTAATCAAGCTTGTCGAGAATGCCTTGAATGTCTCCACCATAGCGCCGCAATTGAGCGTGGACATAAAAGTCCCGACCATCCTGCTCCCAGGGTTGAAGCTTATACCAATCCGAAGTCCACGGGCTAGGTTGCCATGCAGCCGGAATCAGATAAGGCCAGGTATCCTTCAGGCTCGCTCGCACCGGGTCGTTCGTTTTATCGCCATTGCAGAAACGCTCAGGGAATACTTGATACCATATTGCGTCGGCAAACCACTTCGGCTTTGCCGTCGCAGGCAGTCGAGAACACAGGAGAGCTGCTATCAAAATTAGCAGAAAGGGGCGGAAAGTGTTCATGGAGGCCTCCTGATGATTCTGGACTGGCCTGCTGAAAACTCAGCGACAAGGCCTCAACAAGCTTGTCTGGGGAACGGTAAATAAGAGTATATTTTAAAACCAGCATCTTTGTTTTTATCTTCGATCGAACTGCATGAGATTCATTTCAAGGCCCCTTTGGCATCGGATCTCTTGTAGCGTACTGCGGCGCATGGTCTGCAGACTGGTCTACTGGTCCGAATTTTCCCAAGCTGGACTTACCTGGTAGTATGATAGAGCCTGCCTGTGACCTAAACGTCGCTCCCGTAAGCCGTGTCCACATCTTCTAGCAATTTTTCTACGGGAGAGACGAACTCCAGTCCTGTTATGAAGGCGACTGCGCCTGGCAGGATAAACCTTATCGGCGAGCATGTGGACTACCAAGGCGGTATGGTTATGCCTGCTGCGATAGATCGCTATATCAGAGCGTTCGCTCAGGAAAATCAGCGCCCTGAGATTCGACTTTCAAGCTCCCGGAGCAAGGGAGAACTCGTGATTCCTATTGCGCACGATACGCCGTTTTCCGGTGACGACTCCTGGGCTAATTATGCCTTTGGCGTTGTTGCAAAGTATCGTGACGCAGGTTACGAGATAGCTGGCTTCGATGTTCGGTTTGAATCCGACCTTCCCGTCGGTGCCGGGCTCAGCAGTAGCGCTGCCCTTGAAACAGCGGCGGCACTTGTCGTTGAAGAAATTCTCGGGATTAACCTCTCCAAAACCGAACGTGCTCTTTTATGTCAGAGTGCAGAGCATGATTGGGCTGGAGTTCCATGTGGCATCATGGATCAGCTTGCTGTGAATGCCGGGGTGTCCGAGCATGTATTGAAGATCGACTGCTCTACGCACGAAATTACACAAGTGCCCCTGCCTGCCGAACTTTCCGTTGTTGTCGTCGACAGCAAGGTCAAACATGCCTTAGCGGACGGAGAGTATGCCAAGCGCAAAGCGGATTGCGATGCAGCGACGGCATACTTTGACGTGGAGTTTCTCCGGGACGTTACCATAGACGAATTAGACTCTGCACGACTTCAGATCGGCGAAAGAGTTTACCGACGTGCGCGTCACGTCATTACTGAAATAGCCCGGGTGCATGACTTTTCTGCGGCGCTCGACGCTGGCGACACAACGCGCGCTGGAACCTTGATGGCTGCCAGTCATTCATCTCTTCGGGACGATTACGAGGTTAGTTGCCACGAAATCGATGCCCTCGTCAAAATCGCGATTCGGCTCGGAGCAATTGGATCAAGAATAATGGGCGGAGGGTTTGGTGGGAGTCTAATCAATCTTGTCGAGACTGATACAGCATCACAGTTCGCTGAGGAAATTGTGGCGTGCTATCAAAAGGAAATAGGCCTCGATGTGGAGGCCATGGCCGTTAAGCTTGTAGGAGGAGCCTGTATTGAAGGTATTGGATGAACACCCTCCCCAATTTCGAGGATGTAAATCCGCTGTCATGCTGAGATTGCCTCGGGCATTATCGGCACCAGGTAGAGCCATCGATTAAGCAGTTATTCTGCTAATCCTTGGGAAAAGGGTCTACGCCGATGTTCGGCCACCCTCATTCTGGTCAGCGACTTCCTGATATCGGGTCAACGCAATGAAAGGTTAAATCACTGAAGAGAAGCCGTTGAGCCACACTGCGATCCTGGCGAGAGGATGGCACAAAATGCTGCGAGAGCCTGTGCGAACAGGGTCCCACTAGCGCCTGAGGTGCGTATCCGGTAACACCTCCGACAAAAGAGCTTTGAATTTCTCTTCGGAGTAACTGGTCACCAATCCATCCCTGTGGACAATAATACCTTGGCCCCTCACAAGGATTGGTCCGTAGAGAACAACTTGGGATGGACGTGTGATTTTGTAGCGAGAGGCCGGAACGTAACCCCAAGGCAAACCCTTGCCGCCTTTCATAAAAAGAGCCCTTTGGTCATCTTTGGCTAAATAACGGGGCACAAGAGATTCAAGATCGGCTGGATATCTTCCATGCTCACTCTTGTAGATAGAGAGTGCCTTGTGGATCTGATTCAGTCTCCGGCTGTTTACGCTCTCATCGGAAAAAGCGGCCATTAAGGCGCTAACTGGAATCATGGTTAAGATGACACCCATAAAAAAGACTCCGATTAGGGCGACTGGATATCTGAGTCCGGACTTTCGGAAAAATCTATATAATGCACCTCCAACCAACAGCCCTGCCAACAGCGGCAGAACCCTAACAGTTAACCCTTCGTCGGAATAAGAAAGTGTCTCCCAGAAACGCATATACTTGAAGGGCGCTCTAATCGAGACTTTGATTCTCGCTCGTGACAAGACCAAAGTAGACTTCATCGAAATCGGGGTGAAGTCCTCTTTGTCATGCAGAACAGATGCTGCTCGCATCATGCCACAGACACATTTTGAGCTAGATAGGATCAGCCGTATACCCGGATCCTAGAATGCTAGGGTAAGAGCCCCTCCCACCCAGAAGAGCTCGCGTAAGCTTTCGCCCGGTTTCTCGTTCAACGGCTCAATCCCCGCGACATAAATCCCGCCCTTGAGGTGCTCCGTGATGGATCGCACGGCCTCTATTCGCACTCCCAGATAATTCAGCCCATCGTGCTCCTCAGTGACATAGTCTTCATTTATACCGATTGTGACAGCTGCAATCAGAGTCAACTTTTGATCAACCGCCAGCTCGCAGAATGCTGACGTTTCGCCAAACCAGCCCCCGGCATCGTCGGACCACGCCCACTCAGTTGCCAATCCGCCAGCAGGTCCCAGTTTCCAGCGGGCATTCAGAACGGCCTCAACATCATTCTCTCCAAGCGCCGGAAAATCCAGATAGGTAAGCGAGCCTCCTAGCGACAGGTTGCCCACCTCACACTCGTAGCCTGCGCTCAGCTTGGTCTCATTATAACGCGTACTCCACGCTTCTATCCCAACAACCTCAGCAAAAACGGTTCCTCCAATGGCGTGGGTATGACCCACCGCTCTTCCCCAATATACCCCGCCCTCGGCAGGAAGATTATCACGCCCCTCTGAGACGTAGCGTGAATCGATGCCAGTGGAGAGCCCTAATTCAAATAAGCTCTCCTCAGTCCCCACGTGATGGTGGTGCGCCAGATTAGCTGTTTTCTGGTAGAGAGCGTGTCCATCGGAATTCACCGGATGTTCATATCCGACAGAGCCATTCTCGAGCTCGGCTCGACCAGATGTCCAGCTCACCAGAGCCACAAATGCGAGGGATAGTAATAAGGTGTTTTTCATGGCGAATCCACCGGTGTAGTCAGTATCAGCCTAACCATCAAACCTTTGCAGAAAGTTCCCAAAAACCACCCATAGGTCAATACCACATAGGAGGCTTCGCTATCATTGAATGCCGAGGAACCGATAGTTGAAACCTCGGGTTTCCAGTGACGGGTAAGAGGGCGCCTCAGGCTGATCTCCAATCGCACATCGTACCTCCGCTCGAGCCCGTTAACCTGATGCAATTTTGATTACGTCCCACAAAAAGTCTCATCAACACATTCCTCGGGTCGAGGCGCAGCCTCCATATCAGTATAGCGTGGATCCTTTTCGAAGGGGTGCGCCAACGCATCTACAAGCCGATGAAAAGGAATAAAATCGTCCGACTCGGCGGCTTCAATAAGATCCTCAATCCGATGGTTCCGCGGGATCCGCCACGGGTTGCTCGCGCTCATCCTTTCAATATCGGGCTGATTCTCTGTAATTGCGCGCCACTTTGAGAGCCAGGCGTTCAGAGGACCTTGGTCCTGAAACTCGGACCTAAGATTACTCTCCTGACCTCGCACGACGTCGCCCAGACTCGCGAAGAATCTGGTAAAATCGACGTGACAACTTTCCAAGAGCTCAAGTGTAGATCGAATCCACGAACCGGTATCAGGACCTACCACCCTCAAGCCTAACTTATCGGCAAAGCCTCGGTAGTATACCTTTTGGAAATACTCCTCAAAACTCGCCAAGACGGCCTCTGCAGCTTCCACCTTTTCCTCCTCTGCGGAATCTATCAGGGGAAGAAGCGTTTCGGCAAAGCGCACGAGGTTCCAGTGGGCCATTAACGGCTGCTGGTCCCAGGCATAACGCCCGCCCCGGTCAATCGAACTAAAAACCTTTCCGAAGGAAAAGGTGTCAAGAAAAGCGCACGGTCCGAAGTCAATAGTCTCCCCCGACACCGCCATGTTGTCGGTATTCATCACGCCATGAACAAACCCAAGCTGCATCCACTTCGCCACCAGTGCCGCCTGACGCTTCAATACTGACTCGAGCAGCGCCATCCACGGCTGTTGCTGGCCGATCAGCTCCGGGTAATGGCGGGCAATGACATGTTCCCCCAGAAGCCGAAGGCCCTCACGATCATTGCGGGCATGGAAATACTGGAAAGTACCTACCCGGATGTGACTCGCCGCTACCCGGGTTAGCACTCCCCCGGGTTTCGGCTCTTCGCGTTGAACCTCCTCCCCTGTTGCCACAACACCGAGTGCACGGGTGGTCGGAACGCCCAGGGCAACCATAGCCTCGCTGACTATATATTCCCGCAAAACAGGCCCAAGAGGCGACTTTCCGTCTCCTCCACGGGACCACGGAGTCCTACCGGCGCCTTTCAGTTGTATATCCCGGCGCCGCCCCTCGCGATCGATTACCTCGCCAAGCAGAACGGCCCTGCCATCCCCGAGCTGGGGGACCCATCCCCCGAACTGATGGCCCGCGTAGGCTTGCGCGATTGGCTCGGCGCCATCTGCCAGCTCGTTTCCGGCGAGAATCGCCTCTCCCTGTTTTGATTCAAGCCAATCCGGGTCTATTCCTAACTCATCTGCGAGTGATGCATTGACCCGCAGGAGTTGCGCTTTGGGATAATGCGCAGGCGCCACGCGCTCGAAAAACCGGTCCGGCATTTGGGCGTAGGTATTATCGAAACAAATAGCCATCCCCAATTTTCGGCCCTGATTGTGGAAATGCAACAACCACGCCATTTGGTCCCGTGACCATCGTTGAAAGGCAGCTATTGCAAAGCAGAGCCTTCTTTGTAATCCCGCCGCAGTATTAGACTGCCAGAGTGACAGCAGGGACCGGTATTGAGCCTTCCCCTCTCCTGACGGAGGAATAGATGCAACCTGACCGGAGGAGCATCATTAACAACTACCAGTAGGCTGACTCTTGATAAGTGAGCCCTGTTGCTGTGTCGTGATAGTAGTTGTGAGTCCCTCCATTACTTGCCGAAAAGCTGTAAAAGACAGTACTTGCAGTTACCTTCCACCCCATTGGTCCGATTGTCCTGCCGATCCAAGCGGATTCAACCGGACGCCTTTCACTGAATGAATTAAGCGGGTTTCCAGAGGCTGCGAAGCGCTGATCGAGGAATACATTGAGATCCTTTTCTGAGACCCTGTAGATCGCATAATGATCGAGAAAATCTTGCCGCAGAATAATCTCAGTAGCTGCAGGGGGAATCAGATTTCGCCCCCGCTCAGACCACCAGATGGTAGCTCTGCTCTTATGCTTTGTATGGGTGCCATAAATGAGGAAAAAGGTCAGACCCACGCCCATCGCAAGTCCAAGAACTGGAATACCAATCTTGAGCAAAAGCCCCCGGAGAGAAGACTTTTTCGAGGACGGTAGAGGACCTCCTGAGACCACTTCTCTATGATACCAATTGCCAGCTGTAAGACGATCAAAATGAATTTAATATTGCTGCTTGGTTGCAATCTCCTGAGAGGGGAAGAACCGAGTGGTCTCAGGATTTTACCGATAACGAACAGCGGGGATTCCACTAGCGACTGGAGCAATGTTTCGCTATCACCGTGGGGGATACTGTATTTAGCCGGCTCCCCGGGGAAGCCTCGGAGGCCCTAACGGTTTCAGGGGTTGCTACAAGAACCTCAACTAAACCAGCCAACCTGTTTACTCCTGTTAATCACAACCAATATCAGCTCTGTTTGCCATCGATTGCCAACAGCATGATCACCGCCGCAATCCCCAGGCGTCGGTCCAGCAGGCCTTGGGAATCCATACTGAAATCCAGTTTAATCGTGCTCACAATGGGATTGAAGTTTCGAGTAAACACGGAAACAGGCTTGTTCCCGACCGTCCCATGATAGTTCTGAGGCAACAACCAACCTACCATGACCCGTCGCAGTAGAGCCAAAGCGGCACTGTCCTCCAAAATACTTCCAATCTCCTGTCCCGCTGAATCCAGAAGCACCCATTCATCCCGCAGCGTGGATTTTAATCCCTTCCTTTTAAGGCTACCCACGCGCAGGCCTCCTTGCTGCGAATCATGCACGTGATAAGTGGCCCCAAAGTCGATGACCTGGTCAGTCCGGACCGTCAAGACCTCCGTAGCCATGTCTTCGCCTGTGTATATCCGGATGTCCTCCTTCAGCTTGAACGCCTTTTGCTTACAGTACAACACGACATTTCCGGACGGATCAAATATGTGAAACGCGCCACCAAACAACTTGAGCACCTTGCGCCGAGCCAGATAGCTCGAGTGTTGAAATGGGATCAGCGGAGGAGGGGCTTGATTACTCATAAAACTTTGAGCGGCATATTCCATAATCCATAAAATTGAAAGCATCCAAAACCGCGCGCCCTCCTCTACACATATTCCCTGCGCCTATCCAATGCCGCTTGCTAGCTACCAGAATTCCCACACGTGCCACCGCACCCTGCTAAGCTACGATCACTCCTCCCCAGTTCCTGCTAGCTGTATGCAAATTTTTAAGTCTCCCTTTAGATGATTGCCCACTTCTGAATGAAGGTCGGACACCTCATTAATTTCATGCAGATCTGTGAAAAGATCGCAGAGGCACACGGACTTTTGATCCCAATCCCGAAGCTTTCGCTATATCATCAGATACTTCTCCAGGTATCGAACCTCCAATTTCCAATGATTTTCGACACCCCAGATATACCGCAAACTCTCGTCCGAGTTCATCGGAATCAGGTTGTGCATTA
>Ga0160422_10001435_pt1 | contig 14933 bp, 1 predicted proteins | sample Fk160mmetaG_FD_108192 | JGI IMG/M metagenome (GOLD analysis project Ga0160422, IMG submission 108192) | Marine microbial communities from the Central Pacific Ocean - Fk160115 60m metaG | ecosystem: Environmental > Aquatic > Marine > Oceanic > Photic zone | place: The Central Pacific Ocean...
ATGTATCAGCTACACCAGCGACAAAATTCGCAGCATTTAATATTCTAAATTGATCTGAAATAATCGCAGGCATTTTATTAGACTATTTTTGTTTATTTATGTTGTTTTATCAAAGTCACTATATGTTATAGCCAAAGGATTAATACGTCTCACTTCAGGAGCTGTAGTTATTCCTGTATAACCATTAGTTGTATTAATATTGAATACTTTTGGATCAGTAACGGATCTTGTTAGATTAGTTAACTTACCCCAACTATAATCACCAAGTTTTGGCCCAGTGATTGGTGTAATACCAGTTGTTGAGTTTATATTACAAAATACTGTAACTATACCAGAACTAGAAGTTACAAGTTCCTCAACCTTATATATGTTGTCAGCAAAGCTGGTTCCTACACCAACATTATTTCCATCTTTATCAATTGAAGTTACTCCTGTACCAAATACAGAATTTTTAAGAACAAAATAATCACCAATACTTAATCCTGTCTTAGATATATTACCAAATCCAGCTTGATTAAGAAATTCATCAGCATCAAGAGAAAGATTTAATGTTGCACGACTGTTTGCACCACTGGAACTTACAGCGACTCCAACCACAACTCCATAATCACCAGCTACATTAACTGTATTACATTTTTCTCGTGTTACGATTTCCTGACTTAGTAATACTGTTGGATTAGTATTTGGTGTATATCCAAACCCACCATCAGTTACAGTTATTGCACTGATAGTTCCTCCAGCACCAACCGTTGCAGTTGCAGCTGCGCCAATCTGTTCATAACCACTCCAAACAATACTTGATTGTATACCAACTGCAACCATTTTAGCATCACCATATGTTACCCCATTCAGTTGTTTTCCTAATGGAGTTCCTGCAGATACAACGTGTTTTTTATACCAAGTTTCACCATCAGTAGAGTTCATTGCCATTCCAGCACCACCAACAGCTAACCAAACATCATCTTGATATGCAATACTATTTAATTGGAATGTTCCACCAGCAGAAACCACTGACCAATTTAAACCATCATCTGCAGATGATATTATAGTTCCTGCAGCTCCTACTGCTATCCATACATTCTCTCCATATTTGACATCTTTAAGATTAGTTGTAATTGATGTTGTAGTTACACCAGACCATGTTTCACCATCTGTTGATCTATAAATTGATCCTTGATTACCAACAGCAACAAACGTGCCATCATGATATCCAACTCCATGAAAGTCTTGAGTTGCAAATTTATTTGATATGACAAATGATGTTGTGAGTCCTGCTAAGCCTGGTTCTGTATATAAAATAGTTCCTGCCGCACCAACAACAACCACTCTTTCATGTGGTACAGTTGTACCAATACCTGTTAGAGCATTAGGGAATATATATGATCCCACTGCAGCTGCATTTAAACTTTGTGGTATGTTTCTAGGAGTATAACTTGGAATGAAACCAACTTGTTTTCTTTGGTAGATATTTGTTGGGCCAAAACTTGATGCAGCATTTGTACTTCTTGCAATGGTTCCAGCACCACCTACAACCACAACTTCGGATGAAAGTCCAACAACACCTTTAAATGTTCCAAAGTTTCCTGTTGTTGAAACACTCCAGTTATTACCATCAGTGGATGTATGAATACCAGATGTACTTCCAACAGCTACAAACACACCTTCAGGAGTATAATCAATACCATTGTAACTGATATCTGCTGGTGCAGTTATCTTATTCCATGATCTACCCACTTCTTTTGTTAATGGAACATTTACAAATTTTGAAGTATCAATTCCAGAAGGTAGTCTATTAAAGTTAGCAACTGTTACTGTGGGTATATTTTCATATCCAGATCCACCATCTATAACAGTTATTGAACTAACTGTTCCTCCAGCAGAAACTGTGGCTAAACCAGATGCAACATTAATATCTTGTGTATTAATAATTTCAATCTGGCCAGGAATTGCATCAGTATCTGTTCGATTATCATATGCACTAAAGAATGGGAAAGCATTATCAACATAAGTCGTTACTGATGATGTTCCGACATTTCTAATCAATCTTGCGGTTGGGAAGAAATTGCCAACTTGAATTGGTCTATCTTTTGCAATTGGTAATCCATCAACAATCAAATCTTTTTCTTGTTTTTTCCAAGAAACAACTCTAACTAAACTAGGATTAGTACTGATTCCACCACCACCATAAGAAGGTGTTTCTACTTTACTTACATCTGATATATCAGAAATAACACGATCACTTTGATTTGGAACATCTAAATCTCTAAGAAGTTGAAGTTTATCACCTACTTTAACTGTTTTAATTGGGTTTAAAGCTTCAATGTCTTGATTACCACCTCTAAAGAATAATACCTGTAATTTACTACCACCTTTTGGAGGTTCGACAAAATTAACTACACTACCACCTTCCAAACTATAGTTTTGGCCAGGTTGTTGTAATACATCATTTAAAAATATTAAAAGATTATTAGTAACATCAATAGAGGTATCTAGAGATATAATACTTACAATATCTTTTGTTAAAACTGTTTTAGTTAATACAAATGATTTCTTAGCACCATTAAACTCTACTGAAAAATCGTCAAGAGGAACTAATTGTCCAAAACTAAATCCAGCAAACTTATCATCAATCGTTGATTTTACCGTTAGTGTGAATGGTGATGTTGAAACACCAACTCTGAAAGGTATACCTTGAACTGTTAATACTTCACCATTTCTATATCCAAATCCCCTATCCTTTAGATCAAATCCAATAATACCTCCACCTGATCCAACTAAAGCATCAACTTTAAATCCATTTCCAGATCCACCAGTTACAGATAAATTTGTATATCCAGTTGCGATACCAACTTCTATGGTTGGAGGGAACTGTGCATTATATCCATTACCACCACTAGTAACAGTGATACCAGTAATCATTCCTGCACTATTACCAGTTCCAACAGTTGCAGCTAAAACTGCCGTTGTTCCTGTTCCTAATGGATTTTTAACCTCAACATTTACTGATCCAGAAAAATATCCTGAACCAGCACCTAACATGGTAACACCAGTAATAACTCCAGATCCATTGACAACCGCAGTTGCAGCCGCACGTACTCTTGGTTGATAATTTTGACCTAAAGTTACAGGATCTACTTCATCAACTTTACCACCTCTAGGTAAGTTGAATAAATTACTTCCTGTAAAGATTATAGATGCGCCAACACCAATATTTGGTGCAGTTGATCTAGCAACTATATCATAATCAACGGTTGGTCTTTGGAATATACCATTAATTAAAACAACACCATAATTAATAACCTCATCGTCACCACCAGTTCCACTAGTTGTAGTTACAATACCTGTAACATCTGATCCATCTTGTGTTAATGTAAATGTTTTTCCTGTTGCAACAGATCCTGTAAATTTATGAGATATGTCATCAAATACAAAGTTTCGAGTTATATCTTTTCTATTAAATATTCGACCACTAAATGTTGACTGTGTACTAACACCAGTAGGCCCTGCAGGGCCAAATGGTGGAGTTGCAAAGAAAACTACATCATTAACAATTCTAAAATTACCACCTTTCAACTTAGGTGTAGCATTTGCAGCATGATTAGCAACTGTACTACCAAGGAATCCACGATCAACAGAAACTACGTTTGTAGATCCAAATCCAACTGTTCTAACTCTGAAAAATTCATCATCGATTTGAATAATATCATTTAATTTTACAGTAGTAAGGCCAACATTTGGAGCTGCTTGTAATTTAAGAGTTGTTGAACCAATACCTACCTGATCAATTAGATCTAAAGAAACACTTCTATTAGTTAATGGTGATTGAATCATTCCATCAACCTGAATTAATGTTTTATTTTCAGGATTAATAGTTTTAAATGAATGTTCTGTTCCTGTTCCTAAAGATCTTATATTAAGTGCAGTCGTAGATGTTGATAATCCTGCAACTTTAAATCTATTATTATCTAATCTAGAAAATACAAATACCTCTGGAGGCATAAGGTTTGTTGAGGATCCACCTATGACATGATTTGTAGCATCAATTCCCACACTTGTATTACCATGATTATCATACTTAATTTTTTCACCAGCTTGGAATCCATGATTAATTATTGTGATTGTGTCTGAGTTAACAGTTATATGTTTACTAAGAGGATCATTAGGATTAAATATTTTGTTGAATAAAGGAACTGCACCACTTTGTGTTGTTAATCTAAAGGAACTAACACCAACAATTTGACCACCTACAATTGGTGTATTAGTAACAACTGTAAAAGTTCTTGTCTCATTAATTGTTGTCTTGTTATTCTGAACTGTTAAAAGAGTTACTGTAGAGCCATCAGTATGAGAAACAGCGAAAGTTCCAAGAGCACCACGAGTCACGGTTAAGGTATTGTTAGTCTTACCAGTAATCTGTAAAATTTCATCATTAATTTTGATGTAATTATTAGTATTAAATCCCGTTGCAGATGCAATTATTAAAGTTGTATTAGAATTAGTAAAAGTAGATCCTTGATTAACGGTAGAAGTGGTGCCTGCAGCTTTAATCAAAGTAATTTGAGAAGATGCAGAGTGGGATACAAAAGATGTTTTAAGTTGTCCACGAGTAACAGTTAAATTGTTACCACTCACAGCAGCAGTAACTTGAAGAATCTCATCGTCTATTTTCAAATAATCGTTAAGGCCAAATCCAGTTGAAGAAGTAACCGAAAGGGTAGTATCTGTTGCTGAAAAAATTGGTGTTACAGTTAGGTCGGCTCCAGATGCAGGGTCAGAGGAACGAGGATAAGGATGTAATGTGGCATGGTTATCTTTATCACAAGTAAAAACAATTGAATTATCTGCAAGACGAACTTTAGCTCCACTAGATAAACCATGATTTGTAGTTGTCTCAATTGTTAAAATACCAGAGTATGCTTCATAAGAAGTTCCTGTTGTGGCAGTTAAATTTCCACTTCCTCCAGAAGTAATAGTAATTCCATTTGGAGTCGCAGATTTGAATATATGATTACCACTAAATGTTTCAGTTTTTGCATTAAATTCTTTACTAATATCATCTATCAGCTCTACTTTTGCAGTTGCAATACTTAATAAGTTTCTAATTTTTCTATTTTGGAAATTTATAAACTTAGATAGTCCATTTGATATTGTTGTTTCTGTAGCAAAATCAAAATCATTTTTAACAAAGAATGATTGTACGTTGTCAATATCAACTTTTAAATCTGTAGATTGTTGTGGTGATCTAGCAACTAAACTAGTTGATCTACCAAAACCAGCTGTTGGTGTAGATTTTATAATTAAATCTGAGAAATTTTTGTATCCAGCTGGATGAACAATACTATCTACTGCATCTGTAAAATCTTTTTCTTGAACTTCACTTTGTATTGAATATGAGAAATTTTGATAATAATCACTATCTTGTATTTTTTGAAAATCACTACTTGGTTTACCAGTATTCTTCTCCCATCCTTTTTCTCTTTCTGCATTAAATGCTAGTGTGAAATATCTTTCATTAAAATTAGATTGAACTACTTTTCCATTAGCTTTAGATATTTTTCCTACAATAGTATCTCCAACGAACGGTGTTCGAGTTAGATTTTCTAATCTAAATGTATTAGTCGCTGGATCCCAACCTTCATTCTTAACAATATTACCTTTTGCACCACCATTACCAAATGTAACTTCTTCTCCATTAATAAAGTTTCGATGTTCAAACTGCACATTAAATGTTGGTAGATCTTCTTTTTTAATAATTCTACCAGCACTGTTTATAGGATCAAAGAAACCACCTGTACTACCAATACCAGTAAGAGAATATTCAATCTTAGAATCTGTTATATTTCTTGCAGTAATTGTAAATGTTTTAAAATCATACATGTTGGAATTATATCCAGCCACTTGATTATCGGGATATGTTCTTGAATCAGTACTAGGAACTGGTTCTGGGAATGTTTCTTCATTATCAACGATTACTGGATGACCTTGGATATTAACATTTTCAACAAATATCTGATCTCCAACTTTAAATGGGAAGTTAGTTCCTAATCTATGAGCTTCTGGTCTCCAACCACCCAGAGGACTCTTAAGTGTTATGAATTGTGTAACACCATTTGATGTTGCAGTCACAACACCAACACCATTACTATTATTAATTGCAATAATTCTAGGTGGATTTGGGAATAAATCAAATCCTGTTAAACTATCGTTTAATATTCTTACAGACCCAATACCAGTTCCATCAAGACTAACTTCTGTTTTTGCATTAGGTCTTACTGGGAAGAATAAATCAGGTGCAGTACTGTAATTTTTTCCAGATGTTTCAACACCAATGTTTGAAATTGCAAAATTGTTTTGAACTGTTACAGTTACAGGTATATCAGCTCTAGGAGTTAATGATTTATCAGTAGGATAATCATATCCAATTTTAACTACTTCTTTATATCCAGCACGACCAATAAAATCATCAAACATACGAATGTCAGCATCTCTTCCAGATTTTGTTCTTATAGTATTAATGCCAGGATTTTTAATGTAATCTACGCCAGGAAAATCAATAAAGATTTCATTAATACCACCACTTGCATTAAGTGATGATGTCAGATATCTAAATGTTGTTACTCCTGATGTTACATATGAGTTTACTTCTGGTGCAAATCCAACTTGATATGTAAATGATGATACTCCTGTCGTGGTAATTCCATAATTACCAGCATATACACTTGAATCAACTGTTATTTTTGATCCATTTATGACTTCATTATCTGGTTCAGAATCTCTTTTTGTAACATCAATTGTATCAAGATTTGTAGGAACTAATTTATACCATAAAGGTAATTCAATGTTATCAGTTAATTTTACTTTAACTGTAGCTCCACTAGATCCAGATACTCCTGATCTTACTATTTCTGTGGATATACCAACACCATCAAATTTATTTGTAAATTTTTCATCTCTATAGAACTCAAGATTAAAATCTGTAAGAGAAGTATCAGATACAGCGAAACCAACTGTTTCACCTCTTAACCCTTGAATTGGTGGATTAATTCTTGCAAATCTATGCACTCCTGATCCAACATTAGTTATATTAATAAATGCATTTGGAACACTTATGGAATCCTTACGATTGTCAAACAATCTGAATGTATTAACAGTTAATCGTTTAACATAGTATTCTCCTCTATCTGTAAGAGGGGTTATTGCGGTGGTTATTGCTTTATAAAGTATTTTATCACCATCTTTATATCCATGATTAGCTAATGTGATTGTAGAATCAGTTGTTGATACAGCACTACTATTAACATACTTTGGATCTACAATTGTTTTTCTTGCAACAGGGTCATATTCAATAGATTTATTAACTAAAGTGTTTGGTGCAACATCTACAGTAATTTCATCTTTATCTCTTAGTTGATGAGGTTCTGATGTTTGTACAACAACGTCATATTTATCAAGAGTTCCTATATGTTCTTCATTTGTTGTTTCAAGTGTATGATCTTCTTTATTTGCATTAACAATAGTTGATATGTAAAGTGATGTAGATGTACTACCAATACCAGCCCTTGTTGTTGATAGGCCTATTAAATCATTACTCCTCTTAACAGCAAAAACAAATTGTCCGTCAACTAACGAAAAAGTTTTTCCAACACCAGTTTTTGGCATTGTATGTTCAGTTGATACTTGTAATGGTGTCCCTTTACCACTTTCATATTTTAATCTCTGTCCTGTAATAAAACCATGATTTGGAATACGAATCAAATTACTACAATTACTTCCTGGCTGTCCCTCATGTGGAGGCATTAAGGAGCTTGTTCCACCAATTCCAGCATCTCCTCCAATTTCCGATAAAATAGTGCCATCTCTAGCTTTTACTCTTACCACCTGTACATTTCCAGATCCCACAGGATTAGGCACATTAACTAAAATAGTTCCAATACCGATGCTATTTTGTGGATTGAAAGCAACTAATTTATTTCGTATAATATTTAAATTAGTGTCAATTCCAACTGAAAAAGTAAATCTTCTTTGATCTATAACAACCTTTTGACCAGCTTCGTGAAATGTTGTAATACCACTTTGTCTTAAAATTCTATATCTGTTTAAAGTATTATCAATTGATAATACTTTTACTCTTTCTTCATTATTTCCTATGATTAAGAAATCACCAACAGCAACATCATCTTCTTTACTTTTACCTCCTATAACATCAGTTAATTTTATAAATGTTGTATCACCTGTTAACTGTATACTGCTTATTCCCACTGATAAGAAAGAAGTTATAGACGCAACACCAATAGTTCTTGCACCTTCAAGAAATCTCATTTCTCCAGTTCCAATTCCAGAAATATTAACTAAATCATTATTTTGTAATCCATGAGATGTAGATGCAATACCAACACCTAGCCCATTCTTATAATCAAATGCAATATTATCTACTGTAGTTTGATTATATGAAATTTGATTAATACCTTTTCCTACTAATGTTCTAACTTTTGCACTTGCACCTCTACCACCACTTTCACTATTATTAAATATAACTCTATCTTTTACTTTATAATCTATGCCTGGCGATAAAATTTGAACTGATCCAATACCACTTGTAGCTATTGTTTTTACAAGAAGTTCAGTATCATCAATACTATTAGAAACAAGATAGTCATAATCAGATCCTTCAAATCCAAGTTTATATGATAAAGTGTTTCTTAATACATCACCACTATTCAAGATAGGCATATCTTGTAGAGTTAATGGTTGTCCATTCATCTCTACTTTTTTAAATTTAAACCCGTTTAACACATAAGGGAAAGATGGCTCTCTAGATCCTATGAAAGGTGATACAGATCCATCTGCATCTTGAATAGTACAGAAGTAAGCATAAACACCATCTGGATACTCTGGAGTTTTACAAAATCTACCATTATACTTATCAAGATCACCATCTGCAGTGTAATCGTAATCCTCTATGAACGATCCTAAAGCAAAATCCGATACAGATGATCTATTTGGTTTTAAATTAACTGTATAACTTGAAACTATTCTACGTATTACACCACCAGTTGCAGTATCATGACCGTATGGGCCATAAATTGGAGCTCCATCATAAGCCCATCCAACAATTGGCGAATGAACTAAATTAGTTTTTTCTTTTAATTGACCATTAATATCAACAAATATATTATCATCTAGTATTAATCTAAGTTTTCTTGGAAGATATGTTGATGCAAATTTAGCTTCATATTCTGGGTTTTGACTAGGAACAATGATACCATCATCATCTTGATTAATATGTTGTTGATATCTCTTTAAAGTAGTAGTTTTCCATTGTGTTAAGTCTGCTCTAAAGACAGCGCCAGAACCTTGTTGTTTGACCTTTACAGTGGTTGCTGGTTGTTCTGTGTAGTCTTTACCACCATCGAGTATATTTACACTTGATAATGATCCATCAGCAGCTACATTAGATAAAAGTTTTGCGTATTTACCTTGACCTTGTACAATTAATTCTGGAGGAGAAACATATCCCTTTCCTTTTATTTTAACAAAAGCACCAGTAATTTCACCATTAGATACACCAACTGTTATTAATGCGTCTTGACCATTTGAAACAGTAACTAAAGGTCTTCTATGAGCATTAAGAGTATCACTTGATCCATAACCTACACCATCATTAGTTAAATATACATTAGTTATAGATCCAAGACAACGTGGTCTAATTACAGGAGCTGATACTGCGGTAACAGCTAATCCAGATCTAGTTTGTAAACTTACAGATATATCTGGATATTTAAAAGTATGAGTTCCCACTCCTACAGAATTTAAATCAACATATCTTCCTTTAAAGAAATTAACTGATGTGGTGGTTGTTCCAATTCCAGCACTACATACACGAAATCTATTTTCATCTAAAACAATTAATTGATAATTTTGAGTTGTAGATAATCCATCTATAGGTGTATCTGTATTACGATACTCTACAGTCTCTCCTGATTTAAATCCATGATTTCTAAAGTAAATATAATTATTAGCTGTGTTTATTCCTGTATTAACAGTATTTCTATCAAAGTATGAAGTTAATGGAAATGTATTAGAGTTAACTAAAATTTTTCTATTAGAATATCCAGAGCCAGGATTTTCAACTACAATTCTATCTAAAACATTTCTAAAAACAGTGGATGTAAATTTATGGCTACCTTTGGATGTACCAGTAAGATTAACGATGTTTGCACCCGCCACAGCGTCTTCAAAGGTGTTTGTAAGACTAATTTGAGTATCATTAATCTTATTAACAAAATAGATAGATTTATCAACTAGACCACCGACAACAGCATCTAAAGTTGATTTCTCATATACTACAGATTCACCGTCAAAAAATAAATGATCAGAAGAAAAGGTGATTCTATCATTACCAATATTAACGTCATCTTTTGCGTTGAATAATCTTGAATTTCTTGTGGCTTTCAATCTAGCATTTGCAGTCGCACCTTGACCATTACCACCTGTTATTACTACATTTGGTACTGCCTTTAAATCATAACCACCAGATATAACGTCAATACCTTTAAAGTTTCCTTCAATGACTGCATATGCAGTTGCTCCTGTTCCTACGTTATCTGATATGTGTATATTAGGTGGAGTTATTAAATCATAATCTTTTCCACCACTTTCTACATCAATACGATCTATTCTTCCAAAATGAATGCTATCGCCAGATTGGTTGGATAATATCTCAACGCCATTTAAAAACATTCCAACTGGTTCGTTTTGTAATGATCTGTCAAACTCACTTGGTTGTGGTGATATGGGAAACTTTCTTAAAAAGTTTTGATGTCTTACATTTTTTCCAGCTAAATCACTTGGAACCAATTTATGAATGGTTGTACTACCTACACCAACAATAGAAATAACTTTACCAGCAGCTACATCGGGAACACTTCTTGATAGTTGTATTATATCATCACTAACTTTTCTTATTGCATATATTGATCCAGTGTCTAAACCGACAACTCTGTTTGCAGCAAACGTGAGTGAAGAATCATTAGGTTCATACTGAACTAATTCTCCATTTGTAAAATTATGTTGATCAATTCTAATATTATTAGTTACACCGTCAACATTTGAATTAAATTCTGGAGCAGCTGAGGTAAATGTTTTACTTCGATTAGTTGCAATTATTTCATAACTTGGTAAAGATCCAGATGTAACATAAACTTCTGTATTATCTCTAGAGATATATGTATTTTGTACATCTGCAACAAATTTTGATACACCTAATTCATTGTTCGTACTTTTTGCAAAATTTAATTGTCTCTGAACTTTATAAAGCTTAGATGTGTCAAATTGACCAGAAGTTATTGATAATCTAAATTCTTTATCATTATAAACATCAAGAACTAAACCAGAAATATTATCAGGGTTTTGATCATCATTGGTTACATCTAATAATACAACTGAATCATCAATACTTAAAAAATGTGGAGCAGATGTTGTTACCACATTACTATTAGAATTAACTTTAGATGTATTTGTCTCTATGTCTCTTGCAACATCACTTTTAGTTTTTATATTATCAATCCAACTATTTAAATTTTGGTTAGCTTGATCCGATATTTTACCTAATTGTCTTGGTACAATTATATCACCCTCTTTTAAAAACCCAACATCAGTTAAATCTACATTATTAGCTACGTTTGTTAATCTAAAAAATACTGGTTTACTTGCGTCTCCATCTTCATACGCAAATACTGTCTTACCTGATCTTACAAAATCACTATCAGTGTAACTAGATGATATACCAGAAACTCCAAAGAATTGTGTAGATGTTTTACTTGTATATGTTGCGATACCAACAGTTAAGCCAGCACCAACATATAATTCTCCCTCATCAGGAAATCCAAGTGTTGAATCAACAGTGATAACTGTGGTTCCGATAGAAACAGGATTAATTAAAGATGAAGATCCTGTTGGTTCAAATGTTCCAACTATTGATCCTTTACTTAAACTAACGATATAATAATTTCTACCATCTCTAGGGAAAAACTGAACATTAAAAATAGATCCACTAGTGGCTGGATTATCAGTTTGAAAAAGTGTTTGACCAACTACCTTTTCAGGATTACCACTAATTCTCTCAACAATCAAATCATTAGTTTTTACATAATCTGCGTCTGATGGTGCAAACAAATATTCAATTGGTTTTATAACTTCAGCTCGACTATCAAATAATACACCAAATAATATTTTTATTGCTTCATCAGTTCCTTTTGATGCATAAAAATCTTTTGCTTGACGTAAGAAGGTAGCTTTATCTACTTTTGCATGTAAATTACGATCTTCAAATCCAGGCATAAACAATTGTTTTGTCTTTTGCCAAAATTCCTGTAAAAATAAATTACTTAAATTGATAACTTTTGATTCATTCTCATGTTTACTTGCATTTGTTGTAGAAAATACAAGAGACTCAGGATTTGTTGGTGACTTTAAATTATCAACACCACAAAATCCTCTTACACATCCAGTAAATGATGTGGAGGTAATACCAGTATATGTAATAATTTCATTATCAATTTTAAGTAATCCATAATCAGAAGGCCATCCATCAGTTGAACTTACATTAATTGTAGCATCATATGAATTTACAAGACTTGTACATGTTGTAAATCCAATTAAATTATAATTTTCCGAATAAGTATCAGCTTTCTGATAGTCATTAAAATTAGTAATTATATCAATCGACTTTCCTTTACTTTCTTCACTAATATAGTATTGTTTTAAAAAATCAACAAATAAGGGATTATCTTCTGCTATGAAAGAAGGTACTTGACTTCTTACAAGTTTATTGATCTGAACTTTTTTAGCTGTGGTGTCTATACCCATTATTAAACAGTTTAGTAACTAGATGAGGAAGAAGATGATGACGATGACGAACTTGTAGTGGTTGACGATGAAGATGTAGTGCCTGGAGTGCTTGATATGGGTTGACTATCTGATGAATGAGTGCTACCTGTCATTTTTGATCCATCACTCATGGTGTGGAAAGCTCCAAAGTATGCTTGACCATTAACATATCCAACTAAGGTAGATGATGATGCCGCATCAGTTATAATATCACCACGAACCTTAGAACCATTTGTGAAACTAGATGTAGAAATATAATTAGCACCAGATGTATCTGCACCTGTAGAAATTATATCTTCAACACAATTTATTTTACTATCAGAAATCGATAATTGTAAATAAAGATCTTTTAGTCCAATAACATCATTTGAATCTGGAATTGCTTCAATTTCAACAACGTTATCTGCTTTAATAGTTGAAAGTATGCGTATTGTATCTATAAGAATTTCACCAATGTCATATTTAACAGTTCCTGCATTACTATTGACAATTTCAACAGCTCCAGTGTTGCTAAGTCTAAAAATAATCAATCTACCAGTTTTTTCATCAACATAAGCATCTGTAAAATATAAAACTCCACGAATTCCATCAACCGTAAATCCTGTTGATTTTATATTGTAACCTTTATTACGATTATGGAATTTATTTCCAAAACATAGTTCATATTGTGCAAAATTAGCTGTATCAACATCTAAATTACGTCTAATAATTATTTTTGTAATATTTGACGTTACTGCAGAACTACTATCATCAATTATCTTCAAAACTTTACTATATTTAAATCTACTACCAAAAGAATTTAAATCTGATGAGTTTGCATAAGTTTCAAGTGAATTTCGGATGGTAGTTTTCAAATTATTGACATTTGCAACTGCATTTGTGTTGTAATACACGTTTGTGTCAATTTCAACAAATAAAAACTTTAAATCTATGAATTCTTGACGAATTCCAGCTACTGAATAACTTTTTAGCTTGTCTAAAAGTTGTCTTTTGTCAAAATCCGAGATAAATCGACCATTTTTGGGTTTTATTGATAAAAATACCTTTCCAAACTGTGGTGGATTAGAATCTTCACCTCCATAAGCAGTTACACTCTCTGCATTTGGAAAAATTGTCGGAATTATCGCTTCATAGTCGTTAGCCGTGACTGCTCGATGTTGTGCCGAGTAAACTCTGGGTGATAAATTACGAATTGTATCAATACTTTCAACTTCAGCACCATTACTTGACCTTTGATTTGTAATTATATCAGAAATTCCGCTTGTAATCAGTCCTCCATCATTATCAACCAGTTTTCCAGAGAAAGAAAAGTTGGCAACACCGTTTCCATTGACTCCATCAGTCACAATATATGTTGAATTAACAACATTTCCGTTACTTAACCGTTTTCCAAGCACTCCATCACCAAAAAGTAACTCATATTTCTCATCTTGTATCTCTTGTATCAAAAATGTCTCAGAATGAGTACTGATTCCAACAATATTATCGATTTGTGAGTAAGTTTTTCTTGAAGATGACGTTAAAGTGTCTCTAACTTGCACTTTTAACGTTGATGTATCAACATATGGGTTTGGAATTACGAATTTTTGGTTAGGTTGAGACGTATCTACGACAAATTCGTTGGTTACAAACGTTCCTTGCTTAATATCAATGGTAAATTCTGCAAATCCATCGTTTACAGGTGATGTAATATCCTCTGGAGTGCAAAAAGTATAGTTAGTATTCGCAAAATCACCTAATGCAACGAGTCCAGCCTTCAAAGTTACACTAGATTTTGATGTTCCAGACCCTAAATCAACTGTAAAACTCACATTTGCAGTTGAAGCTCGTCTTGAAGAAGGTACATAACCTACATTTCTTGCTAAAGCTACTACATTTTCACGTAAAGTTGCACTATCAATGAACGATTCGTTAGCAACCATGTTAGTATTATAGGCTGTAACGTAGGTATTATATGCTAAAGTGTCAATTAATATGGATAAATTAGATCCTTCAAAGTCATAATCGGTAAAATTAGAGTTGGCACGCAGATATTCACGCAAAGA